>ENA-OQDC01000124-OQDC01000124.1-human-gut-metagenome-genome-assembly--contig:-NODE-124-length-59235-cov-5.132131_pt1 | contig 59235 bp, 49 predicted proteins | sample MGYA00242770_ERZ504601 | MGnify/ENA primary metagenome ERZ504601 (study PRJEB26092, sample SAMD00036305) | human gut metagenome | host: Homo sapiens | study: EMG produced TPA metagenomics assembly of...
TGGCAACAGAAGCTGCTGTCAGGCCTTCGGCAATCTTCACGGTGCCGTTCAGATTGTTTTCTGCTCCGCCGATTGCTCCCAGATAGAACAGCTTACCTGCCAGTGCATCCAGTGCTTCGTTAATCTTGTCCTCATCCGTTGTATCTACGCCGGTGTTGTCCGTCAGCATAGTAATCTTGCTGCCGTTCTTAGCGCTCTTGACAGTAAAGTTACCGCCGTATACTTCACCCGGATTACTGCTGTTATGCTTATAGATGACAGTTGCGTCACCGCTGTAGCTGCCGATGGTTACGCCGGCTGCTGCATTAGTCATATCAACTATGCCGTTGGTACCAGTGAAGCTCTTCAGGCTGCTGGCGCCACTGTTGTTCCAGGTGCTGTTATTAAGCGTCAGACTAAAGTCTGCGCTAGTGCTTGCACCCGTCCAACTGCTACCGTTTGTCAAAGTTGCACTGCCTGCAGCACTCGTGCTGCCATTCCACTTGCTGTTGTTGGCAGTAATTGTTACATTTGCGCCGCTGTTGTCACCGCTCCAGCTGCTGTCTGTCAGGTTAATGGTTGCGTTGCTGCCAGTGTTTGCGCCAGTCCAGCTTGCGCTATTGCTCAAAGTGATATTGGCTTTTGCACCGCCGTTAGCTCCTGTCCAGGCTGCTTTATCTGCTTTCACAGTTACGCCGTCTGCAGTATTGCCTTTGCTCCAGCTTGCGCCGTTGGTCAAAGTTACATCTGCATTGGCTCCGCTGTTCGCACCATTCCATGTAGAAGCGTCCAGTTTAATCGTGCTGCCTGCACCACTGCTGTCGCCGGTCCAGGTTGTACCATTTGTCAGTGTCGCGTTCAGCTTGCCGGTATTCGCTCCGTTCCAGGTGCCCTTGTTCAGGCTCATAGTGGTGTTGCCAGCATTATCACCGGTCCAGCTTGCGCCTTCCTTGAAGTTCAGCTCTACGCTGCCGTCAGCATCTGTTGCCACATTGCCGTTCAGCTTGCTGAGGTTCTTGGCTGTAACCTTCGCACCCTTGCCATTAGCAGTAATATCGCTGCCTATGATGGTATCAGCAGAATCAATCGTTACTGCTGCATTTGCGCCGTCAGCACTTACTGCACCGCTAATTGCTGCGCTTGCAGTTCCGTTAATGCTTACGTTGCTGTTTGCACCATTAGCGCTCACTGCACCGTTGACCTTCGCAGCCTTCGCTGCTTTGATTGTTACAGTGTTATTCGTAGTCACATCACCATTCAGCGTTGCGTTAACTGCAGTGATCTCCACCTTGCTGTTGTTGGCGTTGATTGCTTTCGCACCACTTACTGTCAGGCTGCCTGCATCCTGAACTGTCAGCGTACCGCCGCTTGTTGCAATACTGTCACCGCTGTTGGCAGTAATGGTCATATCGTGGCTGTTCAGCTTCAAGGTTGTATCTTTTGCTGTGGTAATTGCACTGCCGGTAGTTGTAATCGTAGTAGCGTCTTTCGTGAAGTTATAGATATTGTTATCGACTGTATTGGAGAGAACGCCGGCCTTACGGTATTCCTTATCGGTCAGATGCTCACCTGTAATGCTCGTTACAAAGGCCGTTCTGTCCTGTTCGGTCGGATATACAGGTCCCGGCGTTACGGTCTTGTGATCTGCACTGCCCTGACCGGTTGTCTTGTCATAGACAATGCCTGCAGTCTGTTTGGCAACAGAAGCTGCTGTCAGGCCTTCGGCAATCTTCACGGTGCCGTTCAGATTGTTTTCTGCTCCGCCGATTGCTCCCAGATAGAACAGCTTACCTGCCAGTGCATCCAGTGCTTCGTTAATCTTATCCTCATCCGTCGTATCTACGCCGGTGTTATCCGTCAGCATGGTAATCTTGCTGCCGTTCTTAGCGCTCTTGACAGTAAAGTTACCGCCGTATACTTCACCCGGATTACTGCTGTTATGCTTATAGATGACAGTTGCGTCACCGCTGTAGCTGCCGATGGTTACGCTTGCTGCAGCGTTAGTCATATCCACTATGCCGTTAGTAGCATTGAAGCTCTTCAGGCTGCTTGCGCCGCTATTGTTCCAGGTGCTGCCGTTCAGCGTAAGAGCAAAGTCTGCACTAGTGCTTGCACCGTTCCAGATACTGCCGTTTGTCAAAGTTGCACTGCCTGCAGCACTCGTGCTGCCGTTCCACTTGCTGTTATTAGCAGTCAGGCTCAAGCCTACGCCGCTGTTTGCACCAGTCCAGCTGCTGTCTGTCAGATTTACTGTTGCGTTGCTGCCGGTATTTGTGCCAGTCCAGCTTGCGCTATTGCTCAATGTAATGTTAGCTTTTGCACCGCCGTTAGCTCCTGTCCAGGTGGATTTATCTGCCTTTACTGTTACTCCGTCTGCGGTATTGCCTTTGCTCCAGCTTGCGCCGTTGGTCAAAGTAATATTTGCATTTTCACCGCTGTTCATACCGCTCCAGCTAGAACCATCCAGCTTAATCGTGCTGCCTGCACCACTGCTTTCGCCGGTCCAGGTTGTACCATTTGTCAGTGTCGCGTTCAGCTTGCCGGTGTTGGCTCCGTTCCAGGTACCCTTACCCTTGCTCAGGCTCATGGTAGTGTTGCCTGCATTATCGCCGCTCCACGCTGCGCCTTCCTTGAAGTTCAGCTCTACGCTGCCGTCAGCATCTGTTGCCACATTGCCGTTCAGCTTGCTGAGGTTCTTGGCGGTAACCTTAGCACCCTTGCCGTTAGCAGTAACGTCGCTGCCAATGGTGGTATCTGCAGAATCAATTGTTACTGTGCTGTTCGCGCCATCTGCGTTAACTGCACCTGTAATAGCTACGCTGTCAGTTCCGTTAATGCTTACTGCTGCATTCGCGCCGCTGGCGCTCACTGCACCGTTGACCTTCGCAGCCTTCGTTGCCTTAATATTTACGACATTATTCGTGCTTACGTCACCGTTCAGCGTTGCGTTGACTGCAGTGATATCCACCTTGCTGTTGTTGGCGTTGATTGCTTTTGCACCCTTGACTGTCAGGTTGCCTGCATCCTGAACTGTCAGCTTGCCACCGCTTGTTGCGATACCATCACCGCTGTTAGCAGTAATCATCAGATCGTGGTTGTTCAGCTTCAAGGTAGTATCTTTGGCTGTGGTAACTGCACTGCTGTCGGTAGTAATCGTGGTTGCGTCTTTCGTAAAGTTATAGATATTGTTATCGATTGTGTTGGAGAGAACGCCGGCCTTACGGTATTCCTTATCGGTCAGATGCTCGCCGGTAATGCTCGTTACAAAGGCTGTTCTGTCCTGTTCGCTCGGATATACAGGTCCCGGCGTTACAGTCTTGTGGTCCGCACTGCCCTGACCGGTTGTCTTGTCATAGACAATGCCTGCGGTCTGTTTGGCAACAGAAGTTGCTGTCAGACCTTCGGCTATCTTCACGGTGCCGTTCAGGTTATTTTCTGCACCACCAATTGCACCAGTGTAGAACAGCTTGCCTGCCAGTGCATCCAATGCTTCGTTAATCTTATCCTCATCCGTCGTATCTACGCCGGTGTTATCCGTCAGCATGGTAATCTTGCTGCCGCTCTTAGCGCTCTTGACAGTAAAGTTACCGCCGTATACTTCAGCAGGATTGCTGCTGTTGTGCTTATAGATGACAGTTGCGTCACCGCTGTAGCTGCCAATCGTTACGCCGGCTGCTGCATTAGTCATGTCGACTATACCGTTCGTACCAGTGAAGCTCTTCAGGCTGCTTGCACCGCTGTTGTTCCAGGTACTGCCATTCAGTGTAAGGCTGAAGTCTGCACTAGTGCTTGCACCTGTCCAGATGCTGCCATTTGTCAATACTGCACTGCCTTCAGTACTTGTACTGCCGTTCCACTTGCTGTTATTAGCAGTCAGGCTCAAGCCTGCGCCGCTGTTGTCTCCGCTCCAGCTGCTGTCTGTCAGATTTACTGTTGCATTGCTGCCAGTGTTTGCGCCGTTCCAGCTTGCGCTATTGCTCAAAGTGATATTGGCATTTGCACCGCCGTTAGCTCCTGTCCAGGCTGCTTTATCGGCTTTCACAGTTACGCCGTCTGCAGTATTGCCTTTGCTCCAGCTTGCGCCGTTGTTCAAAATAATATCCGCATTGGCTCCGCTGTTCGCACCATTCCATGTAGAAGCGTCCAGTTTAATCGTGCTGCCTGCACCACTGCTGTCCCCGGTCCAGGTTGTACCATTTGTCAGAGTTGCGTTCAGCTTGCCGGTATTCGCTCCGTTCCAGCTACCCTTGCTCAGGCTCATTGTAGTGTTGCCTGCATTGTCGCCACTCCACGCTGCGCCCTCCTTGAAGGTCAGCTCTACGCTGCCGTCAGCATCTGTTGCAACATTGCCGTTCAGCTTGCCGATGTTCTTGGCTGTAACTTTAGCACCTTTGCCGTTGGCAGTAATATCACTGCCGATGGTTGTATCTGCGGAATCAATTGTTACTGCTGCATTTGTGCCGCTGGCACTCACTGCACCGCTAATTGCTGCGCTTGCAGTTCCGTTAATGCTTACGTTGCTGTTTGCACCATTAGCGCTCACTGCACCGTTGACCTTCGCAGCCTTCGTTGCCTTAATATTTACGACATTATTTGTGCTTACATCACCGTTCAGTGTTGCGTTAACTGCAGTGATCTCCACCTTGCTGTTGTTGGCGTTGATTGCTTTCGCACCACTTACTGTCAAGCTGCCTGCGTTCTGAACTGTCAGTGTAGCGCCGGTTGTTGCGATACCATCACCGCTGTTAGCAGTAATAGTCATATCGTGGTTGTTCAGCTTCAAGGTAGTATCTTTGGCTGTAGTAACTGCGCTGCCAGCGGTCGTAATCGTGGTTGCATCTTTCGTGAAGTTGTAGATATTGTCAGTATCAGGGAGTACACCCGCATCCCTATATTCCTTGTCTGTTACATAGTCACCGGTTACAGTTGTTTTAAAATCTGTCTTAGACTGTACATTAGGAATGCTTGTACCATAATCAACGGTTGCTTTATCAAGACTGCCCTGACCGGTTTTACTATCATAGCCAATATTACCGGCAAATTTAGTTGTTGATGCAGACGTAAGTCCCTCAGCAATTTTTACATAACCATCAAGATTTTTTTCACCATTTAAGTATCCGGTATAATACAGCTTATTAGCCAAAGCATTCAAGGCGTCATTGATAGCATATTTATTGGTAGTTTCCAAACCATTAGAATCTGTCAGCAGGGTAATCCCTGAACCGGTTGTTGCTGTACCAATTGTAATATCACCACCATTAATTTTGGTAACATCATTTACATCATGCTGATAAACAAACGTAGCCTTACCATTATATTTATTAATAGTGAGATTTCCTGCAGCTGCATCCATCATATCAACTGTAGTACCGCCACCGGCCGCCACAGCTGCAGCCTTTCTCATTTTGCTGACACTGCCGGCATTAAAGCTGTCAAGAACATTATCTCCTTTTAGTTGCCAAAGGCTGTCACCATGCATATGCAGCGTACTGCCGCTACCAATGACATTACCGCTCCAGCTGCTGCCATTATTCAGAGTTACAGAAGATCTGTCACCCCTGATATTTCCCTGATAAGCAGAATTATCAAGTGTGAGCTGCAAATCGCTGCCACTGCTGTCACCGGTCCAGCTTGCCTTATTTTTCAGGGTAACAACAGCCTTACTGCCATCATTTTTTACCATTCCAAGCGGATGCATTCAGCGTTACATTAGTTCCCGCGCCCTTATTATCACCGGTCCAGGCAGAATCGGTTGCATTAACCACCATATTGCTGCCGCTGTTGTTGCCAGTCCAGCTTGCTTTGTCTTTCAGAGCCAGATTTACATTATCACCACTGTTATTGCCATGCCAATCGCCTTTTTCTACAAGGAAGTTTTTATCTGCATCAGTGTTATCGCCCTCGGGAGTTTCAGTCTGCACACTGATTTTTTCACCCAGGCTTCCCTGTCCAGTGGTATCGCTGTATTTAACACTGCTTACATATTTAGCTGCAGAAGCCGCTGTCAGACCTTCAGCAATCTGTACCTGCCCGTCCAGATTTCTGCTGCCATTGACATAATCTGTATAATAAAGCTTATTGGCCAAAGCATCGAGAACCTTATTAACAGTTGCTTCAGAAGATGTATTTACGCCGCTGCTGTCCGTGCGCAAAGCTACAGCAGAGCCGGTTTCAGCAGTCTTCACCGTAAAATTGCCACCCAAAATATTTTCCGGGTTACTGTTATCATGCTCATAAATAACCATAGTATTACCGCTGTATTTGTCTATGGTTATATCCTTGCTGCCACTCTTCTGGAAAATAACGCCTGCAGCACCGGTACTGCCACCTGTAAGTTTGCTGATATGGCTTGCTCCATTGCTGCCGACATCTTCATTATCCTGTGCATAACGTGTATTGTTGGCCTGGTTTATCCAGCTTGCACCGTTTTGCAGCCACATATTGACCGTACCGCCATTATCTACAATGCCGCGCAGATAAGAATCATCCGTAGTCAAAGCTACATTTACCGTACCTGTTTTCAACGCGAAGATATCACCGCCAAGCTTAACGCTGTTATTGCCGGCCGCTGTGCCATCCTTACCGGTATTGACGTTAATGGTTCCCTGATATGCTCCCAAGGTGTAGTAACCATAATTCATACCCTTAGGAACATTAATCTCGCCACCGCCAATAGAAACCGTACTGTTCTTGGCATTCGTTGTAATACCATTGCCATACACATCCATATCAGCAGTACCGCTGACATCTACACGGCTGTTTTCAACCTGTGTAAGAATACCGGCGTTGTTAAAGCGCGACAACACATTATCTGCATTTATAGGAATACCCCATGTTTCGCTGTCAGAGCCCTTTATAGTCAGATTGCCGTTAATCGTAATTGTATTGGCAACATCAGAAGCATAACTTGCTTCACCCCAACGGTCTGTTTTCTGTACAGCAACACCATTACCGCCGTAACTGCCGTTCATAGAGATATTAACATCTCCGTTAACAGTAATCTTGCTGGCAGCCGATTTGCCGGCATCATTCATGATAGCATTATTCAAGGAATTACCATTCACAGCGCCAATAGTAATAATATTCAGCTTACCTGCATTAATAGTAATATTCTTACCATTGCCGGCATAAACACCGACAGGTGTAGCAACACTGTTCTGTACCTGCAGCTGCAGAGTATTGCTGCCGGCGTTAACAGTAACATCATTACCGTCATGCGCATAAACAGCAGCCAGAATATTATTGCTTAAATCAGCCTGTGTTTTCCATGCATTAGGCTTCAGGCTGATAGTTTTATCAGCAGTAAATGTATAAACACTGTTATCACTGCTGACACCGCTGTAAACGGAACTGTCAGCATCTGTGCCGCTGATGCGTTGGAAATAATCGCCTGTTTTACTATTGGCATTGATGTTGACAATCTTGGTTGTAGTCACAGAAGGAGATGTAAGCCCTTCTTCCCGTGAGGTTGTCAGCAAAGCCTTGTTGCCGAAAACAGTATCACCGGAAAGCAAGGAAACAGAGTTAAATGTATGGTAGGATGTGTTGCCCGCCAGCTCATAGGCACTCCAGGTATAGGTAGGCTTAGCGGCACCATCAGTATAAACTACGATATTATTGCCAAATTCTCCCCAGACACGCTTAGTATAATATTCGGCAAACAGCTTATTGAACCAACCGGTGCCTACACCGGTATTGCCGCCGCCCTCTGTACTGCCTTCAACAACAATTTCCCAATCTACAGGGTTATCCGAGCTCAGATTAGCCACTGTAGTTTTATAAACCTTCAGATTGCTGCCGCCGCCACCGGTTGCCAAATTATATGCCAGGATATAGGCTGTACCATTAGGCCAGACAGTCATATCACGAAAATCAAGGCCATTACTCTTGACGTTTTCCGGCAGTACTACAGATTTAGACTCCTGATTCAGAACATTATTGTTAATCGTGGCCAAAGTTATAGCAGATTCACTATTGCCGTGTCCCACATATTGGTAACCGCCGATACCTGTATGCAGCAGTATATCATTATAATTGTTCAGTTTAACCGAGTCAGGATTACGTGCACTGCAGGTATAATTAACATATTCCAGACTACCGTCATCCTTTATCTGATATTGCATAATTATACTGTCATCATAAGGATCATAACCACCCTTAGGATTGATGCTGACAACTACATAAAGCTGTCCGTTTTTGACAACCATGCCTTCGCCATGCACCCAGCCCGGAGAACTGTAACTCATGCCGCAGTACTTATTAAGATCCTCCATCAGATTACGGGATTTGCTGACCTCTTCGGTCAAAACATTCTATCGTACTTTACAACGCCGATAGTACCTAAATCATAATCACCGACATAGACATATCCATTATAACCGGCTGCGGAATGCGGATTGGCACCTTTAGTAATAACTCCTGATGGATAAACCTCATCCTTACTCCAGGTTGTATCGGCACCGATTACCTTAGAAGGAATCAAATCAACTGTACTATAATTATACTGACGCAGCAAAAACATGCTTTTGCCATCCAGCACAAAGCTATAGGTGCCGGGATCCTTATTCAAGGATTCAATTACTGCTACATTTGCTTTGCTGTCAACCTTATCGGTAACACGTGAGCCGGTAATAGCAGTCATATTGCTGGCACCATAGTTAGAAGGAACAGTTATCAACAGATTGGCTGCGAAAGCGCTGCCGCCAATCATCCATCCACCCATTATCGAGGCTAAAATCGCCGCCTTTTTACTTTTACTGAACTTACGCATTGATAATTCCCCCTTTAGAACTGATAACGCGCTGTAACATAATAGGTGCGGCCCTGTATCGGAAATTCCGGATTAATATAGCCGGGAACCATGAACGCTGCATCACTGCGAATTTTAGATTTAGGACCTTTATTGAGAATGTCATTGCATCCAAATGTCAGCTGCCAATTTTTCTTCGGCATCCACTTCAGGCCGCTATTCATAACAAACAGCGAGCATACCGGTTTGCCGGACAGATACGGTGACAGCTTGCCACTCGTTGCTTTATTGTAATAAGTGAAGTATTCATCTGTGTAATGTCCTTCGGCAAAGACAGAGAACTTCTCTGAAGGTCTGTAGGTCAGGCGGATATTGCCCTCCCATTCCGGCTGGTAGGTAGGCCACACCGAAGCGTATTCGCCAAACTGCGTAGCCGTATGCTTGTTATAGGCGCTGGTATTAAGATAGGTTACCTGTAAATCGAGATCGAACTTATCCCATTTAAAGCTGCTCTGCAATTCAATGCCATGAGATTTACCCTTATTATCATTAAAATACGACCAATAATCCTTGCCTGCACGCTCCAGCTGCAGCATATTTGTAGAATCTCGCCAATAATAAGTCAAGGTAGTGGAATTATCTGCTCCCAACAGCTTGTTATTCATAATCGCACTGATATCAAACTGCTTGCCTTCCTCCGGCACAGGGAACATTGCACCTTCACCATTATGATTCCGCGGAGCAGGCAGGATGCCGGCACCGTCACCGGCAATTTCCGCCATATTCAGCAAACGGTAATAGGTACCGCCCGTCATACGCAGAGTAAGGTTTTCATTTACTTCTTTCTTCAAAGCCAGCTGCCAGGTTGCCTTACCCTTGGTCTGCGAATCCTTAGGATGAATCCAGCTTGCCTGTCCATCGGTAAAGCGCTTGCCATCACTGAAGCCGGTAATCTTTGATTGGTTATAACGTACACTAGGCGTAAAAATCCAGGTACCTTCTTTATCTAAGGTAATAGAATCCTGCAGTTGTACGTTGAACAGCTCCTGCTCATAACGGTTACGGATTTGAGCGGAAAGGAAATTCTGACTGGCCTGTCCACCTAAAATTTTAGCCATGTTGGAACCGTCTATATCCAAGCCTTCTTTGGAATAGTTAATCAAAAAGTCCAGCATATTGTTATCATTCAGCTTGTAACCGCCATCAATCTGAGCTGTGTATTTGTTAGATTTATAACGGCTCCATTCGCGCAACGGCTGGTTCTGCATATCCCATTCACTGTTCGGATACGCTGTATTGATATGCTCGGCCCGATATTTTTTATTCTGATACATGTAGTCAAGCATCCAGCCCCATTCAAGCTTGCCAACCTCCTGACGGTTCTGCAGCATCAGGCTGGCACTGTTCTGTTTCTGTCTGCGGCTGTCATAATAATATCTGTCGCTCAAATCAACTCCATTATTATAAACCGCTGCATTAACATCACCCAGCCATACACTGTCCGGCATATGTCTGTCCAAAGTATCATATGTGCCTTTGATAACCCAGTTTTTATTTTGCCATTTTACAATCGTACTGGTCTTTTCATAGTCATTGTATTTTCTGTATCTGGTAGCATTTTCTGCTTCCTTTTGTTTTTGCTTTAATTTTTCCAAAGACTCTTTTCTGCCGGCCTGATTTTTATTTTTATCAGGGTCCGCATCGTTCGTCCACTTATCTATATTATTCTGAACTACTTTATCGCCATACTCTTTAAGAATTTCTTCCTTGATTTCAGGTGTAAGAACACCTTCGCCAAAGGAACTGCCGATCCAGTCATATTGCAGCGCCTCATGCCAGTCACTGTCATCATAGCCTCTTTTAAGGTACTCATCCTTAAGACCTCTGTCTACCACCTGTTGTTCAATTAAATACAGATTGGAATTGCCGACATCTTTTTTCGCATATTCATACCTGTTGTCATAAATAGCATCCTTCAGGCTGTCGCTTCTTACAAATCCCAACCAGGCATCATTATTTGCTTTATAGTAATCTATTTGCTCCTGCTGCAGATTTATTACAGCACCTTTGGTCATATAATCGATGGTTTCATTATTAAAATTATCTATCACCTTCTGCTGACCTGCTATCTGCTGCTCACCATATGGCAAATATCTTTCCGCAGCATAGTTTTTATACTTGAAATCTCCGTCGCTGGATTCATAGTTAGTGCCAACCATTAACGAACCATCCCCCAGAGGAGCTGTTATTTCCATAGAGCCTCTTTTGCCACCATAAGAGCTTTTGCCAACTTCCAATGATACATCTGTCGTTTCCGGCTTTTTGGTAACAATGTTGATAACACCGCCCATAAAAGTACCGCCAAAACGGCTGGGAATATAACCGCGGTAAACCTCAATACGTTCTACGTTTTTTTACAGGAATTGTCGAAAGGTCAACCGCAGTATCACCGCCAAGGTTAGCCAATACACCGTCAATAAAAATGCCGACCTGCGCAGCAGTGGAGCCACGCATCGTCACAGTTGTATATTGCCCTTTGCCGTTTACCTCACGCACGTGCACACCGGGCACGGTCAAAAGCAAGTCAGGCAATGATTTCTGCTCACCCTTGAATTCATCAGGACGCACAATGTTTACCGTACCGGGAGAAAGCTTGCTTTCCCAATCAGGACGTTTAGCTTCTACCGTCATAGCATCAAGGCTGAAGTCCATCAATGAGTCATCAGCATCATTGCTTGCTGTCTGCGCAGTATCAGTTGGGGCTGCGTATGCAGCAGGCAGAAATTCTGTAAGAGAGCATCCCAGAGATACAGCAATTGCCGCAGCTAAAATATTTTGGCCATTAATATTTTTCACTAAAATCTCCTCCTTAACCCGGAAATTTATCATAAACTAAAAAAAAGACTTAATTTTAAAATGGGCATAGTAGTCCCATTATAAAATTAAGTCATCAGATTAATTTTATATGTCCTCAGCTGCAATCCGACTTTACGGTCTCCTGTGCAGGTAAGCTAGAGCTATTTGGCGTGCTGAAGTACATGATGTATATATTTTTTTATATTAAACCATGTGTTTAAAGATCTGTTTTTTTAACAGTTAGCACGGGCATCATTAATTTTACCTTGATGCGCTCTGGCTCCATCGCACCGGCGCAGCCTTAAAAGCTCACCTATAAGCGTCAGCAAATACTCACGCGGTATTGTTACATATGTTTCGTCGCATTTTGAAAACTGATTAAATCTTGCCTTTAAATCCTCATACTTCATAATGAATCCTCGTCCCCCTTTTAGGCACACGAAAGCAATTGCTCCTTTATCCGCCTGTAAAATCGCAGGTTCAATGGATATCTTAAACAAACAGCGCTTTGACTCAAAGATCTTCATGTCTCCATCCCTGTGCCGAAAGGTATAAGCTGCGGCAATCAGTTTATATGATGAAGGCACTCCCTAATACAATTGCGGTAACAGTGCCGGATTCTCACCATGCTTCCCTATTTGTTTAAATATGTTTTTTAAACTTTTTTATTATACGCGGAACAATAAAAGATATCAGTTTGTTAATTCTATTTTGCTTTTCATTTATCTCTATTTGCTTATTGATTGTTTGTATCATTTGCCGATTTAATTATAACATGCGAAATATTCTTTAGTCAAGAAAGCTCTTTGGATACTTTTTTAATTTTATTTACAAAACTCTCAGTAAAACAACACCATGAGTTTTTTCTGTTAACTGCATATTCTTGAACATCATCACTTATTTTCTAAATTCCAACTAAGCAAACTTCTGCAGCAAATCATCTTTTCCTAAAATATCAAAAATGTCAAATAGCAGATAAACCGTAACGGAAAACCTGCTATCCGACATTTTTTGAGAGGAGTTGATGAGTTTTTTGAAAAGGAGTATTTAAAGCCTGTTTCTACAAGCTTTATACAAAACTAAAATTCAGGGGCTTTAAATCTTAGAAGCTCCAGCGCAGGCCGGCATCAAGACGATATTTTTGCTCTACATCTCCGCCAAAGCTGCAGCCATAGGTTGCATAGAAGGTGTTGGCAGCACTAAGCTTCGCAGTCACGCCAACCTGTGCTTCATACCAGGTATCGCCAAAGTCAAGGCTTGTTTTACCGCCCTGTTCGCCTACTGCACGGAACGCACTGTCAAAGTCACCGCTGAATTCATGTGCTGCTGCCAGTTTTACAAAGTAGCTTGCATTATCAGTTGTCTGGCCTACACGTACGCCCAAGCGAGCGATGCAGCTGGTGAATGCATCCTGTGCAACATCCATATTCTTATTCTTGCCCCAGGCACTGAGATAGTCGCTTGTTGCAGCATAGTCCTTCGCAGCAATACGGCCTACAGTCAGTTCTAAGCTCGGATCAACATACAAACCGTTTTTGCCTTCAAAACGCTTGCCATATTCTGCGCTCAAAGATGCACCCCATGTTTTATAATCGCCATTCAGCTTATGACCATAAGCATTGCGTACATCGAATTCGTTTTCCAGGCGAGTGTATTTAGCAATCAAATCAAGATATTGACCGCTATCACCCTGCCAAGTACCATACAGTCCCAAGCTTGTACCCTTAATGTCGGCACGACCGTTGCCATAGGAAGAATTGCCATCATTGTAGGAAAGAGCCACGCCTGCTTTCCAACCGTTTCCTACTTCCTTATCATAGCCAACCTGATAAGCGTTGTATTTCAGATTCAGATCAGTATTTTGCGCATCCATGCTATATTTGCCACCATAATACTTAGCCCAGATGCCGCTTTCATCTTCGCTCAGGCGCAGGTCGCCCATACGCTTCATAAGATCATTGTTTTCCGCACGCCACAGCAAAGCAGCAGAAGCCATTGCAGTTTTAGCACCCTTCATCATTGCGGTTTCTTTATCGCCGTAGATTACTTCAGGGTTCTTTTTGTTTTCCGGAGTAATAATAGAGCCTTCCTTCAGGCTGCCCTTGCCATCTTCCGCAGAGAAGTTGATGTCACCAAGCTTAAGAGCTGCAGAGCTGGCTGTCAGGCCTTCGGCAATCTGCACATAACCATCGAGATTGTTTTCCGCACCGTCGATTGCGCCGGTGTAGGTAAGCTTGTTGGCCAGCTTGTTCAGCACCTTGCTTACTTCGCCTGCATTACTGGTATCGAGGCCGTCATTGTCGGTGCTCAAGGTGATGACGGAGCCTTCGGCTGCACTGCCGATGGTGATGTTGCCGCCGAGGACACGGGTTGGGTATTCGCTGTCGCGGCCATAGAAGAACATGGTGTTGCCGGCATAATTATCAATGACCATCTCACCTTTATAGATAGTGGAATCAGTTTCTTTTACAGTAGTCATATCCACATAACCGCGCTCAGCTTCAGTCTTGCCACCAGTGAAATATTTTACGCCAATAGGATTTCCGTTTGTTTTCCACAATGAGCCAGTATCAATAGTAAGAGACAACGGTCTTGCTTTAGACATATTTACACTGCTACTTCCTCCTTCCCAAATAGAACCATTATGCATTCTTAAAGCTAATGGAATAGTTGAAGCAAAATTACCAGCCCATTTTGAACCATTATCCATAAATAAATTAATACCTGTCGTTACATTTCCATTCGAGGTAACACTTGTAGACTTACCGCTACCAGTAAAATTGCCATTAAAGTAAGATTCCGAACCATTTAAACCTAAATTAAGCAGTGTACCGCTTGCATTTTTAATTGGTCCGTCAATCTGCACAACATTATTGCTACCGCCAATAACATTACCAGCTTCATCTTTGCAAACATTTATGCTTACTTTCGATTTATTACCATTAATATTAATTGCATTACTGCTTCCTTCGAATTTACCACCAGCTGCTTCAAATATGCCATCATTTAAGAATACAGCTTCTTTCATTCCTTGTATATCTACAAGACCATCAATGACAACTGTCGGAGTTTGACCAACAACACCACTAACGCCAATACCCGTGCATCCATTACCATTTTTATCAGTAGCACTAATTTTTAAAACTTTATTTTCTAATCCATCACCACCATTGTGAATCAAAACTTTACCAGATGCAGAAATGCCATATGTATAATTAGCTGTTTCGCTTGAAACATTAATGTTTACTGCACCTGCATTTTTTATTTCTACATTTCCCCAATCAGTGTTATAAGGACTTCCCACAGCTAGAATGCCATTAACACCATACTTTTCTTTATCAGAACTAACATTAAGATCTAAATTATTACCATTTAAATCAATATTAGTTGTACTATTGCGATCTGCAGAAATACCTGCATAAACATCTTTGCTACTTATATAAGAAGAATTTACAACATTATTTTTTACATTTAATTGTACATTTTTATCTGCAAAAACATAAGTGTCATTTTCTTCATTGTAAACGCCATTGTCTAAATAATATTGCTCCGTTTTAATGCTACCATCATGCGTACTATGAGTTGCTCCATTTATGCCTTTATCATAAAATGTATTTTTTTCGCTATCAAAGGTATCCATCATGCGAGCGCATAAAACATCATAATAATTCAACCTCATTGAATCTTCTTCAATAAAAGAATCAAAACTTGCTTGTCCGTTAGAATTATTAAACAATGTTGAGGCAAGGCTCAATGAAGCTCCGTTATTAGTCAATCCTTCAGCAATCATAACTGTGCCATCCAGATTTCTCTCACCATCAGCATATCCCTGATAATATAATTTATTAGCAAGATTATTTAAAGCTGTAGTTACGTCATCTTCATCATTCATATTAATAGAATCACTATCAATAACTAAACGAATTGCTGAATTTTCCGATGCATTACCTATTGTAAAATTGCCACCAATAATTTCTGTTCCGTTATTCCCATAAAGAACTTTCATATGACCAGAATAATTAGCCACAGTTACATTACCAGTATTATAGGTTACATCTTGATTATTAACATTCTTTGTGAAAGGTGTCATATATACAAAGCCAGTATTATCATAACTATCGCTACCAGTCAAAGAACGTAAAGCGGTAGTATCTTCTGTATTGTAATTGTACCATGCTGCACCATTAGTAATCTCAGCACTAACAGCATTATTCAAAGAATAACCTTGCCAAGCTGTGTTTGCTCCACTCATTTTTACGTTAGTAGCAAAAGAAGCATTACCTATCCACTTGGCACCCTTGCCCATAAACAGGTTTACACTACCATAATCACCAGGAGTTTCGCCCCAGCCCGCACCTTTAATGTAGTTACCATTCCAATAGGAATCAGCAGTGTTCAGTCCAACATTAATCGTGCCTTTAGTACCCATACCACCGACAGTATTTAAATCGCCTGCAATAACAGTCTTGTTATTGCCTGCACCGATAGCTTTAGCATCTAATGCATCACTTTCTTTAGTAACATTTACATTAACAATGCCATAATTGCTGCTAACAAATTCACCATACGCACGAATAGCACAATTCTCAGCAAAGCCATAGTTCAGCCCCGGATTTACACCATTTTTAGTAGCAATAATATTGCCACCGCCGATATCAATAGTAGAAGCAACTGCGCTTACTGCCTCGGACATGCCGACACCATCAGTTGTATCAGCATTAATATCAACCAATCCATCAATTTTAATATAAGAACGGGTACCATTCACACCATTCATAGCCTTTACAACAGCGCCGTTCGTACTGTTTGTCGTCGACCCGGTCATAGTTAATCTTTGCGCTTCTAATGTTTTACCACCACTAGTACTAGCATTATTTACAAAAATTTTGCCTCCGCTATTAACAAATAATGCCGCTGTTTGCCCACCGCCTGTACTTTCTGCTGCTACAGACATTGCTCCCGGGTTGTTAATATTAACTACACCTTTATCGATTGCCGCAATACCTGTAGAATGTGAAGAGCCATAACCATTAACTGTCAGAGTATTTTCCCCAAGATTCATGTTCAAAACAGTATTATTGCCACTTGCGGAAACTGCTGCACCGATATTAGGCAACCATTGCCCACCGGCAATCATATTATTCGTTGCACTAACAGACGTTGCTGTACTATTTGTAGTAACGCCAGTTGGCGCAACAATAGCACCATCAGCAAATGCCACAGCTGCAAAGCTGCATCCCATTGCCACAGCAATACCCAAAGCTAATTTTCTTGATTTTTTAAAAGAGTTACTTTTGGACATAATATTTCCCCCTTTAATTATCTTGGTGGTCTTCTAAATGATTAAATACGACGTCAAACTCCTTTCTTCAATCATATATATCCTTTTTCTGGCAACAACTAACGCTTCGCAAAAGAAAAAGCCTGATATCACTCGTGTATCAGGTGCACCAAGGCGCACTAATTCCACTGTGAAACCAAGCCAATAGTCAGGTAATCACTAAGCTTTAACTGCAATCCGACTTTACGGTCTTCTATTTAGGTAAGCATATACTATTTCGCGTGTTAAAGTCTTTGGTATCTATTTTATTTTTAAAACTTGTACTTAATTTATCTGCTACCATTATCTGTTTTAAGCCTTTTGATATTAAATCTTATTTATTTCATTGTACCATGCTATATTTTATGTGTCAATACTATTTTACAACCAGCAAAAACATAACTTACCAGTTTTGGGAATCGCTTATAATAATCTTAGAAAAATCCTGCCCAAATTTGCCAAACACAAAATTTAGTAATATAATAGGAAATGCATTTTTGATAAATTTATTGTTTTCGAGAGGGGTTAAAAAATGCTTTTAAACGAAAAAAATTCACGTCTGACCTTGTGCGGTGAACTCGCACTATTGGTTGCAGTAATCATCAACAGCTTCAGCGTCGTGCTCATGCTCTACTCCGGTTCCGGCATCAGCGCCATCAGCAGCGTTCCATTTGCCTTCAGCGAAGCCTTTCCCAAGCTCACACTTGGTACCTGGACCTACATTTTCCAAGGCTTGCTTATCGCCAGCCTGATGTATCTGCGCAAAAAGTTTATTGCGTCCTATATGTTCAGCTTTGTTGTAGGCTTTGTGTTCAGCCAATTCCTTGATTTGTTCGAGCTGTATATAAACATGTTACCGCAGGCCTTTTCCTGGCGTGTGCTGTATTTTATCGTAAGCTATGTTTTAATCTGTATCGGTATTGCTTTGTCCAACCGCTGCGGCCTGCCCATTATCCCTACGGATTTATTCCCGCGTGAGTTGAGCGCCATCATAAAAATCGAGTACGCTAAAATCAAAATCACCTTTGACGTAACCTGCCTTGCTATCACAGCACTGCTGACACTGTTCTTATTGGGACATATAGACGGACTGGGAATAGGCACTATTTTAGCAGCCTTCACCATGGGTAAAGGCGTAGCTTATGCCGGTCAATATTTAGATAAAAATTTTCAGTTCATGCCCTATTTACAGAAAGACTAAAAAGAGATTACTGTGAACCGCAGCATTAAGAAGCTAGATTTTGCCATCAATTTTCTTAATGCTGTTTTTGTTTTTCACAGCAATCTCTCATTTCATAATATCCTTTGGCTCTCTCAGGCTCTCCGCTATACTGTTTGCAAGCGGCAGCATTCTGATATACCGAAATTGTTCTCTACCCTAACGCCACATCCAGCACCATCATAACACTAAATCCCACGGCAAAGAAAATCGTGCCGATATTGGAATGCTCTCCCTGCGACATTTCAGGAATCAGCTCCTCTACAACAACATAAAGCATTGCACCGGCAGCAAAGCTCAAAAGATACGGCAGCACCGGTATTACAAGTTGGGCAGCAAGTATCGTCAGCACCGCTCCGATTGGTTCCACAACACCGGAAAGCACACCGCCCCAAAACGCTCTGCTCTTACTCTCTCCCTCTGCGCGAAGCGGCATAGAAATAATCGCACCCTCCGGAAAGTTTTGAATAGCAATACCGATGGACAAGGCAAGCGCCCCTGCTGCCGTAATTGGCGTATTCCCCGCCAGAAAGCCGGCATACATAACACCAACTGCCATTCCCTCAGGTATGTTGTGCAGCGTGACTGCCAAAACCATCATCGCAGTACGGCTCAAATTGCTCTTGGGGCCTTCCGTCTGTTCACTTCCCACATGCAGATGGGGAATCAAGTGGTCAAGCATGAGTAAAAATAATATACCAATCCAAAAGCCGATAAACGCAGGGAGAAAGGACAGCCTTCCCATGCTTTCGGATTGCTCGATAGCAGGAATCAGCAGGCTCCAGATAGACGCTGCAACCATAACACCGGCTGCAAAGCCCGCAAGCGAACGCTGCACCATATTACTCAACGATTTTTTCATAAAGAACACGCACGCCGAACCGAGTGTTGTTCCGATAAATGGAATAAGAATTCCCATAAAAGTCTCCATTACTTCACCATCCTTGTATAAAAAATTTGTTTCTTGTCAACTTAATTATACTACAACGGTAGGAATTATGATAGCTGAAACGAAAATTTCTTTGTGGTTATATCACCTGCTTTTATGCGGCGGAGTTAATACTGCATGTGAAATCAGCAACAGCAACAAACTGCAGGAAGCATATTCGAACTAAAGGACTTAATCAATCCCCCTCATACCAAGCAGCAAGAAATCAATGCGCACCTTTTTTTCCACGATTACTTCATTATAATATGTTATACTTTGTTCATAGGTTGAACACCGACACGCTCCTTGAAAACTGTTTTGACAAATATATCGTATAACTCGGTGCACTAAAGGGTTGTCAACCCCTCCGAGAATACCGGAAGCTGTGACCAGGCTGCCTGCGGGATACTGCGGCAGTGAGGTTTCTGTTGCTCCGTGAGGACTGATGGAGAAGCCCAAAAGGCAACACAGAACGGTATGTGCGGATCTTGGTGCCGATTAAAGCACAAAGGATTCTGGCAGCGACAATAGACGCTAGCTCGAAAGGCTAGAAAAATCCGTGAAACCTGCAGCAGGGATGCTGCAGCGAACTTAGCGGAAACTCCGAAGCAAGCTGTTGGTAGTGAAGCGGAGAAATCCGTGTATAACAGAATTCTGAGGTAAAAGTAGCTCAATACCTGGTTGCGCATACCATAAAAATGCAATTATCTGAAAGATGGGTGAAATTTGTGGGTAGCCATTCCCGCGGCAGGCAAAAGGGGCAGGAAGCTCAGGGTCGCTCCCGAAGGCTCAGACCTGTCTTCTGCGTGGCTGAAGAAATCGGAAACCGTAGATTACGTAAGGCGAAGGTCTATATGATATATTTATCAAAGCGGTTTGTCAAGTGGACATAACAAAAGGCAGCTATCAGCAAGCTTCATGCTTGTGTAATAGCTGCCTTTTTTGTTGGCACTAAAAACTTTAAACAGATTATTATTTGCCATTAGTGGCGAACCTTCTTCTGTCTTTACTATTAATCCGTTGTCCATGACTCCGCTTTTGAGGAATTTCTTGATTAGCTCTATCAGCCTCTTATCTTTTATTCTCCTGCGAAGTATATTGAGCAGTAAGTCATGGTTCAGCGTGTCGAAATACTTGGATAAATCTACTTCTACTACGTATTGGTAGCCCTTTTCCGCATATTCTTTCACGCTTTCCATTGCCTGTTGTGCGCTTCTTCCTACTTGATAGCCGTAGCTTCCTTTATGGAAGGTTGCTTCATACATTGGTTGCAAAACTTGCGCTATCGTCTGTTGTACCATTCTGTCTACGACAGTTAGTATGCCAAGCTTTCGCACTCCTCCGTCTGCTTTTGGGATTTCCTTACGTCTTACTGGGTTTGGTTTATATCTTCCGAACCATATGTCAGACACAAGTTCTCGACCATGTTCAGCGCACCAAGGTTCCAGTTCATCGACAGTCATTCCGTCGATTCCCGCAGCTCCCTTGTTACCTTTGACTCTTTTCATCGCTTCTAAAAGATTACTTCCTCGAAGGATATTACGCAGTAAATCCTGCGTTGCATTGTCTCTTTCTCTGTTGTCCCGAGTTCCAGCACTCGGCACTCCTGCATACCCTTCGCGTTCCACGCTATCCCTTTGCAGGCAGTCCTTTCGGTATTCTGCTTTCATTGTGTTGGACTCCTTTCTCCAGTTACTCAAGACTGGTACTTGTTCAGCCCTTTCCGTAAAAAAATTACGGTACTATGGCTTCTGCTGACTTCTCACAGCAAGCTTTACTCCATATTTCGGATTCCCTACTTTATGTCTGTGAGACCTCCCCAGGTAAGAACGATAACTTTCATTCCATGTAGCCGCCTTATTTACTGTATAGAGTTCGGGTAGCATTGGACTTCATCTTGTGCGGCAGACTTATCCGCTCTAATTCAGCCTTATATAAGGTTTCTGTTCGTCGGCTCAGAACTTTGCCCGCTGTTGATTTTCTACAACAGCATCCGGCTTCCTTCAGATTCCACCTCACGATGGACACCCTTGCCTTCGGCTAACGCTTCCTGCTACCGAGCGCGTAGTGGACTTTCACCACCTAGTTATCGCCCATGCTGGGCGCACCGCAAAGACAGTCAGCCCGAAAGAATTTACGGACTGGCTGTATCAACAGAACAATATTATTGCGGAGCTGATGGAGAAATCTTATTAAAAGCCTTGCCTAATTTCGCTTAAACGAATATAATTATAACAGTTTATGGAATGCCAAAATTAAGTTCGAGGTGTAGTAAGTGAATGGATACATAACAGTTCAAGAAGCTGCTGAAAAATGGGGAGTAACTCCGCGTCAGGTCCAAATTCTGTGTAAGGAAAATAGAATTACTGGTGCTATGCGTATGAGTCGAATTTGGATTATCCCAGATGATGCCGAAAAACCAACCAGCACTAAACGAACCTCAAATAAGACAGGAGGAAAAAAGTTTGCTGCAACGCACTCTGTATAAAAAACAAAATATTGACTTGTCCTCCGCGCCTTGGACAATGCATGAGTTCTTTGCCGGAAGCGGTTTAGTCGCCTACGGCTTAAAAGGTATGTTTGCGCCAATTTGGGCTAACGACATTAGCGAACAAAAAGCGGCTGTATATGAAGCTAATTTTGGTTGCGAACATTTTGAACTTGGCGACATAAAAGATGTGAATGGTAGGGATTTACCTTTTGCTCATTTATCTTGGGCCAGTTTTCCGTGTCAGGATTTGTCTTTGGCTGGTTCTTTAGGTGGTATTCACGCATCCAGAAGCGGATTGGTATGGGAATGGCTGCGCGTGTTGGATGAAATGGAAGAAAAGCCACAAATATTGGCTTTGGAGAATGTAACCGGCTTGCTTTCCACAAATGGCGGCGATAATTATCGGGTTCTTCATATGGCGCTTGTGGAGCGCGGTTACGACTGCGGAGCTATCGTTTTAAATGCTTCCCACTTTGTTCCGCAGTCAAGACCGAGGGTTTTTGTTATTGCTGTGCGACATGGATATGAAATCCCGGCGCATCTGACCGGAGATGCCCCTTGCTGGCTGCATAATAAAGCCGCCTCTGATTTAGGTCGGTCTTTACCCGGATGGATTTGGTGGCAAGCGGAGAAACCTCCGCGCCGCCACAGCACATTAAAAGATATTATTGAAGAAGAAGCAAAATTTGATAAGGATACTGTCCTGCCGCTTGTTCCAGAACGACATCAGATCAAGCTAAATGAGCATGACACGGTTTATGCTACGGGTTATCGCCGAACACGTCATGGAGAGCAGCAGCTAGAATTGCGCTTCGATGGTATTGCCGGTTGTTTACGAACGCCGGAAGGCGGAAGTAGCAAACAGTATTTAGTTGTGAAAAAAAATGATGAAATTCATGCTCGCCTATTAACTGTTCGTGAAGCCGCTCGATTGATGGGAGCGCCGGATAGTTTTGTTCTCCCTGGCAGCTACAACGATGGTTATAAAGCTATGGGAGATGCTGTCGCAATGCCGGTAGCTCAATTCATCGGAGAAAATTTTTTAACAAAACTTGCGGAGGCTGTATACGATGATTAGTACACAAGAAAGATTAAAGATATTTCAAGAAGAAAATAATATCTATACGAAAGGACCGCTGTCGTTAGTAGTTCAATTTACCCGACTTGTTCAGAACAAGGATTTTCCCTTAAAATCCAGACGATTTTCAAACAAGCAGCAAGGGACAGGTCACTGGACTTGGCGGCGGTAATCTCAAAAAAATATTAAAAGAGCATGGCATTACTCAACAATTATCCGCAGAAGGTGGGCGCACCAGTCGCGGAAGTATGGGGTTAATGATAAAGTACGTTGATTTTCTCAACGCATGGAACGAAGAAGAAACTGTTGATTTTTCAATCGTGGAAGAATTTTGGGCGGAACAAGTTAGAGAATATTTTAGAAATCAGCCGTTTGTTTTGACCGCCGATACTTCCAAAACTATTGGAGCAAATTTAGACGAACTATTTGAACAGGCTAAAAAACGTCAGAAACAAAATCCGGGAACGCAGTATTTGGGAACGGTTTTGCAGCACTTGGTAGCCGCAAAATTATGTCTTATTATGCCTGAAAATGCATTTGAGATTCATGGCGCTTCCGTTGCGGACGCACCGACTGAACGAAGCGGCGATTTTGTCATAAACAACACGATTATCCATTGTACAACAATGCCTGGCGCTTTGCTGATTGAAAAATGTAAGGCGAACTTGCGCGGCGGATGCCATCCTGTCATCATTACAATTTTTGAGCGCGTACATACGGCATTAAATCTTGCGGAAGACGCGAGCCTTGCTGGGCGTGTTGAGGTTTGGGATATTCAGCAATTCCTTTCATCTAATGTATACGAGCATAGTCTTTTTGATGAAAGAAAGAGAAATTCAACGCTTTCAGATATTATTGGTCGTTATAACAAAATTGTTCTTGAGGCTGAAACTGATCCGAGTCTTCGTATTGAGTTTGAGGCGAGATGATTTATCATGGCGGATATTTTTGATAATGAAAAACGTTCTGAAATCATGCGAAAAGTTAAATCAAAAAAGAACAAATCAACAGAGCTTCGGTTAATCGAGGTATTTAAGAAGAATGGTATAACTGGTTGGAAACGCAATTATCCGGTCAAAGGACATCCCGATTTTGTGTTTCTAAAAGAAAAAGTTGCAGTATTCGTAGACGGTTGCTTTTGGCATGGTCATGATTGTCGAAATACATGACCAGCGAACAATCAAGAATATTGGCAGAACAAACGAGAGCGTAACATGAAGCACGATAGAGCAGTAACTGCTATGTTTGAAAATAGAGGATGGACAGTTCTGAGAATTTGGGAGTGCGAGTTAAAGAAAAAGAATGAAGCGGACTTGATGCAAAGGCTTTCTGCCTCACTGAGTAGTAAGAGAACGCTTGTATCCAAGGAGGAATCGTAGCATGCCGGTTACAGCGGTAGACTTATTTTGTGGTGTGGGTGGGTTGACTCACGGTTTGCAATTGGCAGGCTTGCCTGTAATTGCGGGATTTGATATAGAAAATTCTTGCCGATTTGCATATGAGCATAATAACAATTCAAGATTTATATTGCGGGATGTTACACAACTTACGGGCGAAGAATTAAGAGGTTATTATCCGAACAATACAATTAAAGTTCTTGTTGGATGTGCCCCTTGTCAACCTTTTTCTACATATTCACTAAGATACAACAAGCATGGAAAAAAAGGATGATAAATGGCGTTTGTTATACTATTTTGCAAATTTAGTTGAAGAAGTCCTTCCTGAAGTTGTTTCAATGGAAAATGTTCCGCAACTTAGCCATGAGCAAGTATTCCGAGATTTTGTCGATCGATTGAAAGCGCTTGGCTATCATTGCAACTGGCAAGTTGTTAATTGCGCTGAATATGGTGTGCCGCAATGTAGAAAGCGATTAGTTTTACTTGCGTCTAGGCTGGGTGACATTGAACTAATCCCACCGTTATATGATGAAGCGCATTATCGAACGGTAAGAGAGGCAATTGGGAATCTTCCTATGATTGAGAGTGGTGCCGTTGATCCGAACGATCCGCTCCATCGCGCAAGTAGATTGTCAGAAATGAATAGACGTCGTATACGTCAATCTATTCCTGGCGGCTCCTGGCATGATTGGGACGATGACCTAAAACTACCTTGCCATCAGCGAGAATCTGGCAAGGGTTATCGTGCCGTTTATGGGCGAATGGAATGGGATAAACCTTCTCCTACGATTACTACTCAATATTATGGATATGGAAATGGACGCTTTGGACATCCAGAACAAAATAGAGCATTGTCCATGCGAGAAGGGGCATTGTTGCAATCTTTTCCGCCGGATTATCAATTTATTGACCCGGATCATCAAGAAACCAATCGCAGCATAGGTGTGCATATCGGAAACGCAGTCCCTGTCGAATTGGGGCGTGCAATTGGCGTTAGTATTTTACAGCATTTAGAAAACATGGGGGTAGAATAATGGCGGCTAAAAAAATTATTAGCGAGGAACAAAAAGCAACCGCTGAAGAACAAATTCGTGCTTTAAGAAAGGAAATTGACTATAATACCAGAGATTATTCGATTGATTTCCTTATTCAGCAGTTCAGAGAAAATGAATTTTATATTCCCGACGAATATCAAAGGCAGTATATTTGGAATAATGCGGATAAAAATCGGTTCGTTGAATCTATTCTTTTGGGGCTGCCTATTCCCCTTATGTTTTTCTCTGATACCGAGGATGGGCGATGTGAAATTATAGATGGTGCGCAAAGAACTCAAGCAATGGAAGAATTTATGTCAGGCGACCTGATTCTTTCGGATTTAAAGAAATTAACCTCCCTTAATGGCTTCTCATACAAAGACATTCCTGCTTACTTTCGAAAAAAATTTGATAAGACCAATATGCGCATTATAGTTTTGTCTGACGATACCACGCTTGAAATACGGCAAGAAATATTTAATAGAATTAATACTACCGGACGTGAAGCAAAGCCCAGCGAAATTCGTCGCGGTAGCTTTAGAGGTCCATTCATGGATTTCCTAATGGAATGCACAAAAGATGATGTATTTAAAGATGTATGCCCAATAAGTGAAACGATGGAAAAGCGATACGAGCAACTTGAATTAGTAATCAGGTTCTTCGCTTTTTTGGATCATTACCAAGAATTTACGCATCGCGTTGATAGCTTTTTGGACGGCTATATCGAAAATACTAAATCTTCTTTTGACAAAGCGGCAATGAAAACGGAATTTGACAAAATGTTACAATTTGTCAAGACATATTTTCCCTATGGTTTTGCAAAAAGCGAACGTGCTAAATCAACGCCACGAGTACGTTTTGAAGCTATTTCCGTCGGCGTCGCATTAGCCTTACGTGAAAAGCCAGATTTAGTTCCAGTATCAATGGATTGGCTGAATTCGGATGATTTTAAGCGCCATACAACAACTCATGCCAGTAACTCTCCGGCTAGAGTTAGCGGAAGAATACTGTATGTAAAAGAGCAGCTTCTTAGGGGGGCTGTATAATGCAGGCAATTTTCGATATGTTTGAAGAGCGTGTTCAAGAAATAGATTTGTATTTTAAGGCTCTAAAAGAATTAGATCAGGGGAATACCGAGCATTTAGGTACTTCGCATTATTTTAATAGCGAATTTATTAAGATTCTCAAAGCGAATACTTTGCTTATGGTTTACAATTTGGTCGAATCAACTGTGATGGGGGGAATACTAGAGATATACGACAAGTTAAAACAAGAGGAGCTTACATATTCTGGCGTTAGAAAAGAAATAAAAGACATTTGGTTTGCATACAAATTTAGGCAAGTATATGATCAACAAGCTCATTATAACTCCTATAAAGACAAAGCTATAGAAATTGTTAATTCCATTTTAACTGGAGAAATAATTGAACTTGATAGAAAGGCAACCGCCATAAGTGGAAATCTTGACGCGCAACAAATCCGTAATGTATGCCACAATCATGGGATATGTTTCACCACCGAAGCTGGTAGCCGAGGCGGCGTTGTTTTAGAAACTGTCAAAGACCGACGAAATGATCTTGCTCATGGCACGCTTTCTTTTGCAGAATGTGGACGAGATTATAGTATCGAAGACCTTGTTAAAATCAAGCAAGAAACTGTTTTGTTTCTTCGCGGGCTGCTAATTGGAATGAAACAGTACTATGACGGCAAACAATACAAATTATGAAAAAGGGAACGCATTTCTTAAAAAAGAGGTGCGTTCCTGTTTTTTAATAAGCAGTGTATAAGCGTGGCGTGTCATATCTGGTGTGGTATCTTAACTATGGGACTCTCCCCTTTCCTACCCGAATTCGCTCTTTCTGGTGGGGCGCAGCCCTGCTTTTTGCACTATAATAAAGCCAAGATAAGGAAGTGAGTGTTCCCTATGTTTAAAGAAAACGATAAATACTGTGCTATACAATGTGACAAATGCGGCGGCACCATGTATTCCGGCGCTGCCAGCGCCCGCTTCGTCAACAGCAAGGACAAGGTACGCAGCCTGCATCTGCCCGCCAACAGCAAGCTGCCGCGCTTTGCCGAAACTACTATGCGTACGCCGCCGATGATTGTACGTTACGTAAAGCCAAAATTCCTGCATGAGGTAATTCCGCCGGAGAAGGGCTTCAAAAAGAGTCTTTTCCAGATGCTTAAATTCTGGTAAAAATCCGGCTATAGCCGGAGCATAATAAGCCACCTCCTTGTACAAAAAAGCAGAGAGCTGTGTTTCACGTGAAACACAGCTCTCTGCTTTTATCGTTGCTGCAGGAAGCTTCCTGCCTTATCATTTTCAGAACAATGGCTTGCTGTTGCCGCCCTTCGGCTTCTTCTGGTTCTTGATGCGGACGCTGACGATAACCTCATCGCCTTCCACCGTCTGCTCCATATTAACCGGAATGCCGACGTCCTTAATAGCGTTGACAACCTGCTTAATACTGTTCAGGTAAATGCGGACATCGTTGACAATCACCATACGGCGGCGTTTTTCCTGCTGGTTGTCCTCCAACAGCTTGTTGATATATTCCTCGGTCTGGCGCACGCTGTAATTCTTGGCCACAACAACCTCCAGCACCTCCAGACGCTTGGCATCATCATCCAGCTTCAGCAGTGCGCGCGCATGACGCTCGCTCAGGCCGGCATCCACCAGCACCTTGCGTACAGCAGGCGACAGGCGCAGCAAACGCAGCTTGTTGGCGATAGTAGACTGCTTCTTGCCTACGCGCGCAGCCATAGCCTCTTGCGTCAGATGGAACTGCTCCATCAGCTGTTCGTAGCCTTCGGCCTCCTCCAGAAAGTGCAGGTCCTCACGCTGCAGGTTTTCAATCAGCGCAATTTCCGCAATCTGTTGGTTAGTATAATCGCTGATAATGACAGGTACCTCCGTAAGTTTTGCCATACGGGAAGCACGCAGACGGCGCTCGCCGGCAATCAGCAGATAACGGCCGTCCTCCGTCGGCGATACCAAAAGAGGCTGCAGCACACCATATTGGGCGATGGAAGCAGACAGCTCCTCTAAGGCTGCTTCGTCAAAGCTCTTGCGCGGCTGATAAGGGTTGGGGAAAATCTGCCCGATGGGAACCTTGACTACCTTCACCTCATTAACGGCCTTACGCTCACCGATAATACCGCAATCTGTATCCAATACCGAAAATCCATCATCTACTAACATATGCTTTCCCCCTATTTAGCGCCTAAGGGCTGTTTTTCCGGCGTACCTGCCTTACGCGGGTATTGCGCCGGTGTGCTTTTGATTTTAGCTATCTTTATTATAGCACGTCCATCGTCCAGACCGGGTAATTTTACAGGCTCCGCGCTGAGAATTTTGCCGCCGAGAATTTTTACCGCAGCCTCTCCTTCGGTAATTTCCTCCGCAAACTTGCTGCCCTTCAGGGCGATAAACTGACCACCCTTTTTGGCCAGTGGCAGGCAGTATTCGCTCAGCACGCTTAAACGTGCTACAGCGCGCGCCGTTACATAGTCATATTTTTCGCGGTGCTTTTTATCACGGCCCGCATCCTCTGCACGCAAATGCTCGCAGCGGATGCCCTTCAGCCCCAGCTCCTCAATCACCTGCTGCAAAAAGCGCAGGCGCTTGCCCAGGGAATCAATCAGAGTTACCTTCAGCTCGGGGCAGTAGATTTTCAGCGGCACACCGGGAAAGCCGGCACCCGTGCCCACGTCTGCCAAAGTTTTGCCGGCCATCTCCGCCTCGTAGGCCAGCAGGCTGTCTACCATATGCTTTACGGCAACATCCTCCGGCTCGGTAATAGCGGTAAGGTTCATCACCTTATTTGTTTCAACCAACAGCTCGTAATAACGGCTGAACTGCTCCAGCTGCAGCGGCGTAAAGCTCAAACCGGCCTCCGCTCCCTTTTCGGCTAAAATTTCTGCAAAGGTCATTCTTCCTGCTCCTTTCGGCGCTTCAGCTCCAACGCAATCATCAGCACGCTGATATCAGCAGGCGAAACACCGCTGATACGCGATGCCTGACCGATATTTGCCGGACGCACCTTATCCAGCTTTTCAGCGGCCTCGCTGGAAAGCTCCTTAATTGCACGATAATCTATATCATCAGGCAGGCGCTTGTTTTCCAGCTTCATAAAGCGCTCAACCTCCTGACGCTGTTTCGTAATATAGCCCTCATACTTGGCAAAAATCTCGGCCTGCTCCGCAACCTGCGGTGCCAGCTCCGGCAGGTCAAACGCCTGCTGCAACTTGCTGTAGGTAACCTCCTTGCGGCGCAGCAAATCCAAAAGACTGCTGCCGCTGCGCAGCGGCACCGTACCCATAGCCTCCAGCTTAGCATTGTTTTCCGCACTGGGAGAAATATTCTGCTTGCCCAGTTCGCTCACCGTGCGCTCCAAAGCAGTGCGCTTTTCGGTGAAAATGCCGTAGCGTTTATCATCAACAAGACCAATAGCTCTGCCCTTTTCCGTCAAACGCAAATCAGCATTATCCTGACGCAGCAGCAAACGGTATTCCGCACGCGAGGTCATCATTCTGTAAGGCTCGGACGTACCCTTGGTAACAAGGTCATCAATCAGCACGCCGATATACGCCTCATCACGGCGCAATACCAACGGCTCGCGTCCGTTAATCTTCATCATCGCGTTAATACCTGCCATTAAACCTTGGGCAGCAGCCTCCTCGTAGCCGCTGGTACCGTTGGACTGACCGGCACTGAACAAGCCGCTGATAGCCTTATGCTCCAGCGATGGACGCAGCTGCAGCGGATCAAGGCAATCGTAATCTATAGCATAGCCCGCACGCATCATCTTGCAGTGCTCCAGTCCGGGAATCGTCTGCATAAACTGCAGCTGAATGTGCGCCGGCAAAGAAGAACTCATGCCTTGTACGTACATTTCATTGGTACTGCGTCCCTCCGGCTCGATAAACAGCTGATGACGCTCCTTATTGGCAAAGCGCACAATCTTAGATTCGATAGACGGGCAATAACGCGGGCCGACACCCTCAATCATACCGTTATACATACCGGATAAATGCAGATTATCTCGGATAATTTTATGTGTAGCCTCATTCGTATAAGTCAGATAGCAAGGAACCTGCTCACGTGTTTTGATATCGCTGATAAAGGAGAAGTTGCGCACCTCCTCATCGCCGTACTGCGGCTCCATCTTGCTGTAATCAAGACTGCGGGCATCAATACGCGCCGGCGTACCGGTCTTAAAGCGCATCAGCTCCACGCCGTTCTCCAGCAGCGAAGCAGACAGCTTCTGCGCACTGCGCAGACCGTTCGGACCACATTCATAATTAACCTGGCCATAAACAATACGGCCGCGCAGATAAGTACCGGTGGCCAGAATAACGCACTTCGCCTCGAAAACCTCGCCGGTTTCGGCCTCTACGCCAACAACCGCACCGTTTTCCACCAGCAGCTTATCAATCATCAGCTGCTTCAGCTCCAGGTTCTCCTGATTCTCGACAATCTTTTTCATCAGCGTATGATAAAAAGGCTTATCCTCCTGACCGCGCAGAGCATGCACGGCATAGCCCTTACCGGTATTCAATAGACGCATCTGGATACACGCCAAATCCGCACTGATACCCATCTGGCCGCCTAAAGCATCCAGCTCACGCACCAGATGGCCCTTTGCCGGACCGCCGATAGACGGATTGCACGGCATCAGCGCCACATTATCCAGCGACAGCGTCGCCAGCAGCGTCTTGCCGCCCAGGCGGGCAGCAGCCAGCGCCGCCTCCACACCTGCGTGGCCGGCGCCAACCACAATTACATCAAATGTATCTGTAATATAACTCATCTTAATAGACCTCTTAAAAATATATGTACCGGCTATCACCCTTTTACCAGGGATATAACCAGAAAATTAGCAGAAAACCAACAGCTTAGCTGAAATCCTTAACAAGCAATTTATATATCGCAGTGCACAACCTTCAGTCATCGCCTACGGCGATGCCAGCTCCCTTGTAGGGAGCATATAAAAGTTCGTAGTTGACACTAGCTTATGCAATTAATATATCGTGTAAGGAATAGCAATTTTAGCAAATAAGTGTCTGGAACCATAGAAGCAAGGGTACGTAACTTTCTGTTACCGTCTGTCAAATTTTACCGAAGCTTCGTCCTGGTTCCACACGAAATTTGCGTTGTGCCCTTTGGGCACGGGAAAATTGCTGCTGACTGGAACGATATTTAATTGCGTCGCACAACTCTATTTACCAATACAGAACCTCTCAAAAATCTCATTGATAATCTCATCCTGCACCGTATCACCCGTAATCTCCCCTAACAGGTCAATCGCCGAGCGCACATCAATCACAATGCAGTCATAAGGCAAATAATCCTGCGCCGCAGCCTCTGCATCCTGCAGGCCTGCCAGCGCCTCACGCAGCAAACGCTCCTGCCGCGCATTCTGAATATAAGCGCCATCCTCTAGCGTGCCCTTGCTGCCGTAAACATAGCTCTTCAGCCAGGCAGTAAACGCCTCAATGCCAACCAGAGTCTTAGCAGAAAGCGTCATCACCTTATCAGCGCCAAAGCGCTCTCGCAGCTGCGCCAAATCAACCTGCTGCGGCAAATCGCTCTTATTCACAATCACCACACAGGGCTTGCCGGCCGCAGCCTCTAAAATCGCCTCATCCTCATCCGTCAGGCCCTCGCTGCCGTCAATCACGCAGATAACCAGCTCCGAATCCGCCAACAGCTGACGACTCTTCTCCACGCCGATTTTCTCCACAAAATCATCGGTAGCACGAATACCAGCCGTATCAGCCAGCACCAGCGGCACACCGTCAAGCAGCAGCTGCTCCTCAATAACGTCACGCGTCGTACCGGCATACTGCGAAACAATAGCACGCTCCTCACGCAGCAAAGCATTCAGCAAGCTCGACTTGCCCACGTTCGGACGGCCAACAATAGCTGTACGCAGGCCCTCGCGCAAAATCTTGCCCGTATGCGCATGCGCCAGCAGATGCTCAATCCCGCTACAGACAGTGCTCAGCCTCTCCTGTACCCTGCCATAGGTAACATCCTCGATATCCTCCTCCGGATAATCAATCACAGCCTCCAGATTAACAACAATATCCACAAGCTGCTTACGCAAAGTGCGCAGCTCACCTGCCAACTGTCCCTGCTGCTGACGCGCAGCCAGCTTCAGGCTCGCCTCACTGCGCGAACGGATAATATCCATAACCGCCTCAGCCTGCGTCAGATCAATCCTGCCGTTCAAAAACGCACGCTTCGTAAACTCGCCGGCCTCCGCCGGACGCGCACCTGCAGCAAAAGTAAGCTGCAGAATCTTCTGCAGCGGCTGCACACCGCCGTGACACTGAATTTCAACCACATCCTCCGCCGTATAGGAACGGGGAGCACGCATATACACCGCCAGCACCTCATCTACAAGGCTGCCGTCCGTATCATAAACATGGCCATAAGCAAGCGTATTCACAGGATATGCACCAAGCGCCTTGCCGGAAGCCGCCTTAAACAAGGTCTCACCCACCGCCAGCGCCTTTGGTCCGCTAATACGCACAATACCTACAGCACCTTCGCCAAGAGCCGTAGTAACAGCACTAATCGTATCCTCAGCCATATGACCCTCCTTCTTTTATCTGTACTGCATAAAAAAGCTCAGTACGGAAAAAAGGCTGCCGCAAATAAGCCTCTGATTAACTTAACGCGACAGCCTTGCTTTGTATTTTATTTTTTCAGCTCAATAACCACATGACGATAAGGCTCATCGCCCTCGCTCAGGGTAGTAACACGACGGTCACCCTGTAATGCCATATGGATAATCTTGCGTTCGTGCGGATTCATAGGCTCCAGGGCTACGCGCTCACCGGTACGTTTAACCTTATCTGCCAGACGTGCTGCCAGACGGTTAAGAGTTTCGATACGGCGGTCGCGGTAATCCTCAACGTCAATGATTACACGCACACGCTCGTTGCTATTCTTGTTAGCAACAAGATTTGTCAGGTATTGCAAGCTGTCTAAGGTCTGTCCATGCTTGCCGATTAAAATACCCATATCATCACCATGCAGGCGGAAGGTAACACTGCCGTCATTTTTGTTGATGAATTTTTCCATAGCAACCTCAATATGCATAGCATTGAAGATTTTCTGCAAAAATTCCTTAGCAGCAGCAACTGCCTCATCACTTACATTGTACTTACGCGGTTCGCGGTTCTGACGTTCGCGACGCTCGCTCTTTAAAGCATTCAGTGCTGCGATAGCATCATCAACTGCATCATCCTTAGCATCTGCAGCCTTCTTCTTGAAATCCTCGGCAGCTACAGCTGCATCGGCCTTCACAGCATCAGCCTTTTTAGCCAGAGCACCGGCAGCTACGGTTGCAGCCACCTTTACTGCAGCTACAGCGTCGGCAGCAGCCTCGCTGACAGTTTTTTCAGCAGCAGGTGCAGCCTCAGCAGGTTTTTCTGCCTCTGCTTCTGCAGGTTTAACGCTTACGCGTACACGGGCATCCTTACGGCCAAAGCCCAAAAAGCCCTTTTTTGCTTCCTCTAATACTTCAACAACAGCCTGGTCGGCAGTAACATTCAGTTCTGCCAAAGCTGCTGCAACAGCTTCGTCCACGCTCTTACCGGTCTTCTCAACAAAAGCCATCTTTACCAACTCCTATACGCTTACACGCTTATTTAGCAGCAGCTCTGTTCATAATAGACTGCTGTGCAATCTGCATAATATTCATAACAACCCAGTACAGTACCAGACCTGCCGGGAAGGTCAAGCTGATATAACCGATGAACAGAGGCATGAAGTACATCATCATCTTGTTCTGTGCACCACCGCCGTTTGCCGGCATAGTCTGCTTGGTCTGAATAAAAGTAGTTAATGCGGAAAGCACCGGCAGAACATAGGTCGGGTCTGCCTTGGAAATGTCAGCCAGCCATAAAAAGCTGGTAACGATTTCCGGATGTGCTGCATAGTTGTAATCACGGATACCGTAGAAAATACCAATCATAATCGGCATCTGGATGAGCAGCGGCAGACAGCCTGCCAGCGGATTAACGCCTTCGCTCTTATATAAATTAGCCAGCTCCATATTCAGGCGCTGTTTATCATCCTTATATTTTTCCTGTAAAGCCTTCATCTTCGGCTGAATTTCCATCATAGCCTTAGTTGACTGAATCTGCTTCTGAGTCAGCGGATACATAATCAGCTTAATGATAATGGTCATTAACACAATAGCCAGGCCAAGGTTCGGTATACCGACGCTCTCAGTAAAATTGTAGAGCACAGTTAACACCTGTTGTACGATATTAGCGAGAAAATCCAAGATATCACTCCTTAAAAAAACAAAGTGTTATAGCTTAATAGTATGCTTATGGCACAGGGTCATAACCGCCCGGATGAAAAGGATGACATTTGGCGATACGCTTAATCGCCAGCCACGTTCCCTTTACAGGACCCTTCTTCTGAATCGCTTCAATAGCATACGCTGAACATGTAGGATAAAACCTGCAGGTCGGCGGTTTCAGCGGTGATATAAAAATCTGGTAGAATCTTATACACAAAATCAGTAACCTGCTCATAGCCTTCTATCCTTATTACTGCAGCAGAGCTGCTCTTTTTGCCAGTCTTAAAAATACACGCTCAAAAGTCTTGTAATCAGCCTTTGTCAGCTTCTTGCGAGCTACCCAGACTATATGGTAACCCTTTTTGAGTTCTGCCTTATGCATGCGGAATACTTCACGCATCAGACGCTTGACATGGTTGCGCACCACAGCACAGCCCAGCTTCTTGCCTACCGCCAGACCGATTTTTATATCTTCGCCCTGATCCGGGAGAATATAAAAAACCGACATAGCATCGACAACAGTACGTCCCTTTACATAGACAATCTGAAAGCTTTTCTTCGATTTAAGTCGATTTAATTTTTTTAAAGTAAACTTTTTCTTTTGCATCAAATGCACACCTGCCCGCATGGAAAAAATAGGCCACTTGCGCGGCCTATTTTATAATGTTATGCAGACAATTTCTTTCTGCCTCTAGCACGTCTTCTTTTGAGAACTTGACGACCGCCCAAAGTTTTCATTCTTTCTCTGAAACCATGAGTTCTTTTTCTTCTGAGATTGTTAGGTTGAAAAGTACGCTTCATTCAGTATTCCCTCCTTATCCACCGCAAAATTTTATCAATTTCTAATTTATGTGAATATTGATAGCTGTTATTTGCTCTACCAACGCAGTAACAATGCGCCTTCATCAGCACGTACTGCACCACGCAAGGTATTACTAACTTATTATATGGGAAAATAAAAACTTCGTCAAGTAAAAACAGCCATTTTTCTGCCATCTCAGAAATTTTTCTTGAAAATTTGCGAAGTTATCCACAGTCTGATAAAATATATGTGTATATCTAGCTTCACTTAAACTGGCGCTTACACCGCCCTTCCGCGGGCAATGCAGGCTGTCGTTTTTATTTTTCTAAAATCAGCGAGAAAGGATGTATCTATATGAATTCCTATGATTTAGCGGAAATCTGGGTCAGATGTAAGGACAAATTAAAGGAATCCTTTAATGAAAAAGTCTTTAATGTCTGGATTAAGCCGATTATGCCGTTAGAGGTGACAGATACCTACTATAAAGTAGCTGTCAAAAACGACTTCTTTAAAACAATGCTGGAGGAAAACTACGCTCAGGTTATCGAGGGTGTCCTGGCCGGCATTATGAGCAAAAATATCAAGCTCATCATCGAAACCATGGACAACGGCAACAGCGGATCGGAAGCAGCTGAAGAAATGCCGGCTGTACCTGCCAAGCGCGAACAGCAGCAGCTGTTTAATGAAAATACCTCCGTGCAACAGCCCGATGAAAGCAACCTGAACCCCAAATACGTTTTTGAAACCTTCGTTATCGGCAACTCCAACCGCTTCGCCCATGCGGCAGCGCAGGCAGTAGCCAATGACCCGGCGCATGCCTACAACCCGCTTTTCCTGTACGGCGGCGTTGGTCTGGGCAAAACACACTTAATGCACGCTATCGGCAACCGCATTAAGCAGAACAACCCCAGCATGAAGGTACTCTACACCTCCAGTGAAAAATTCACCAACGAAATCATCAATTCCATCCAGAACAAAACTACTGAGGCCTTCCGCCAGAAATACCGCAATATCGACTGCCTGATTATCGACGATATCCAGTTTCTGAAGGGCAAGGAGCAGACGCAGGTAGAATTCTTCCATACATTTAATGCACTGAAGGATGCCGATAAACAGATCATCATCTCCAGTGACCGTCCTCCGCGCGAAATCGAAACCTTAGAGGACCGCCTGCGTTCCCGTTTTGATCAGGGCCTCACAGCAGATATCCAGACTCCGGATTTGGAAACACGTATGGCTATCCTGCGTACCAAGGCCGCATCGGACAATATCGTCCTGCCGACCGAGGTCATTACCCTGCTGGCCACCAATATCGCCACCAACATCCGTGAAATTGAGGGCGCCTACAATAAAATAGTAGCATACACCTCCCTCATGCACATGCCCATTACCGTAGAAACCGCACAGAAGGTTCTTTCCGACATGGGCAACGATATCAAAACAAGAACCATCACCTACGAAGGCATCATCAAGGTTGTCGCCGATCACTACAATGTTAAGCAGGACGAGCTGTTCAACAAAAAGCGTACCCAGAACATTGCCTTCCCGCGTCAGGTAGCTATGTATCTTTGCCGTGAGCTGGCAGATTTATCCTATCCGCGTATCGGCGAGCTCTTCGGAGGACGTGACCACACGACCGTTATCCATGCTTACGAAAAAATAAGTAACTTCAAAAACAGTAACCTCGCCTTCCAAAACGAGCTGCAGGAAATCATCGAAATACTGCGGCAATAACAGTTAAAAAGTTATCCACAAAAACTGTTGATAACTCACCCTCAAACTGTGTATAACTTTTGGGCATAAGTTGATAAAATTTCAGCCTGTAGATTGTGTGTATATTATTTCCCGGTTATCAACAGCCTTATATACATGGGAAATAATGCATCACAGCTAAGCTAAAAGCACTTTTCCCCACAACTAACAGGCCCTACTACTACGTCGACTACTTTTTATATATTATAACAGTATTAAAAAACCAAGGAGGACTGTGAACAAATGATAATTTCCTGTAATACCAACAGCTTAAATAAAGCAATTCAGACAGTTCAAAGAGCAATTATTTCCAAGCCAAGCACACCTATCTTTTCCGGTATCCATGTTATTGCAGCAGATAACAAGCTGGAAATACAGGCTATGGATTTAAACATGGCTATTTCCTGCACCATTGATGCAGAAATCAGCGAACCGGGGGAAATAGTTGTTTCTGCCAAGCATTTTGCAGACCTTATCCGTAAATTGCCTGCTGAAAGCCTGACCATCAGCAAAAATGAAGAAAAGCACTCTATCAAGGTAAGCTCCGGAAAATCCGAATATCAGCTCTTCTTAATGAATGAAGACGATTATCCTAAATTTCCTACCTTTGATGCAGACAGAACCATTGCTCTTGATGACAGCATGATTAAAGAGCTAATTAAAAAGACTATCTTCTCCTGCTCTACCGATGAAGCAAGACCTCTGTTCACCGGTATTCTAGTAGAAGCTAAAGACGGCAAAATTACCTTCGTCGGCACCAATACCCATCGTCTGGCTATCAAATCTCTGCCCTATGAGGGAAATGAAGAGCTCAGCATGATTATTCCGTCCAAGGTTCTGGGCGAAATTTCTCGTAACCTGACAGGTGAAGTACCGCAGCAGGTACTCATTTCCCTGCTCAATAACCAGATCATGGTTGTTATCGATAATGTAGTTATTGTTTCCCGTCTGATTGAAGGTCAGTTCCCTGATTATCGTCGCGTTATTCCGCCGAAATTCGCTCTGACCAGTAAGGTAAACATCAAAGAGCTTGCCGGCGCTGTTGAGCGTGTAGCTCTCTTCTCTACCGACGGTGATTACAGCATCATCAAAATGAGCGTAGCTGCCGATGAAATTACTATTACCAGCAGCAGCCCGGATGTAGGTACCGGCCTGGAGGTTGTTTCCTGCCAGACTATCGGTGATCCGCTGAATGTTGCCTTTAATGCCAAATATATTCTGGATATCCTGAAGAATCTGGAAGCAGAGGAAGCTGTTTTGTCCATGAATACCTCTCTCAGCCCGGTTTGTGTTACCTGTGCCGATGAACCGGATTACACCTACATCGTAACACCGGTACGTGTTGTTTTCTAAGGAGCGGCATTATGCAAAAAGAAACTGTAGAAATCACAACAGAATTTATTACTATGGATAAGCTGCTGAAGTTTTCCGGTGTTGCAGATACCGGAGGCCAGGCATTTCTGATGGTTGAAGATGGCGTTGTCCGCCTGAACGGCCAGCTGGTAACGGAAAAACGTAAAAAAGTACATCCCGGCGATGTAGTAAATATTGATGACCAGATAGAGCTGACCGTTGCCAAAGAAGCTTAATGAAGATCAACAGTCTTTATGCGGTTAATTTCCGCAACTATGAAAGCTGCAGCCTGCAGCTTTCATCTATGATTAATGTTTTTTACGGGCAGAACGCCCAAGGAAAGACTAATCTGCTGGAGGCTATTTTTTACAGTGCCTTCGGTATGTCGCACCGTACCTCCGCCGAAGAGGAAATGCTGAAAATGGGTGCCGACGCTATGGCCGTAGGCGTGGAATACGCCAGCTTCAGTGGCAGCCATGAGGTAAAAATCAAAAAGTACCGTCAGCATGAACGCTGGCAGAAGGAAATACTGCTTGATGGTGCGCGCGTGCGTCCAAAGGAGCATTACGGTGCCCTGAATGCGGTGATGTTTTCACCGGAGGACCTGCAGCTGGTCAAGGGCGAGCCTGCGTTGCGGCGCCGCTTCTTTGATATGCAGATTGCCCAGACGGACCCTGTATACTACGATTTGCTGCTGAAGTATAACCGTGTTCTGCAGCAGCGCAACCGCCTTTTGAAGGAGCTGCGCGATAACGGAGGCAGTCCTGATGTATTGCAGCCCTGGAACGAGGAGTTCATCCGTCTGGCGGCAGCTATTGTACGCAGACGTTTGGCGGCGTTGGGCAAGCTGCAGGCTATTGCCGGAGAGATTTATTCGTCCATTACCAAGGGCAGCGAAATGCTGCAGGTGCGCTATGAGCAGAAGGCCAACAACAGCACTCTGCTCTATCCGCAGTCTGCCGCGGAGGCAGCAGAGGATTTTTACCGTGAACAGCTGTCGGAGCGTCAGCGCCTTGATATCCTGCGCGGTAACACGGGCATCGGTCCCCACCGCGATGATTTGCAGCTATTGCTCAACGGTCTTTCCTTGCGGGCCTTCGGCTCACAGGGGCAGCAGCGCAGTGGTGCTCTGGCACTGAAGCTGTCGCAGCTGCAGTATGTCAAAAACGAGTTGGGCGAATTCCCCGTCCTGCTTTTGGATGATGTCATGAGCGAGCTTGATAACAGTCGCCGCGCTCAGCTGCTGCTGTTTATTGACGGCAGAGTGCAGACCTTTATTACAGTAAATGACCGCGAGCTGATACCGGAGCTCGCCGGCAATGCTTACTTTAAAATTTCCGGTGGCTGTATAAGCGAGGCCTGATTATGTATGCTGAGAATTTAGAGGCTGCGGAGGAGGTTATCCGTCGTCTGTTTGATCCGCGCCGTACCTATAAAAAGGCTTATATATCGCCGGAAATCAAGCTGGCCTATCTGCAGCATTATCTGGAAAGCAGATGGGCGGAGATTGTGGGCGAAAATCTGGCGCGCAGCTGTGCTATCGAAAAAATAAGCGGCAGCGAGCTTTATGTGCGCACGGCCAACAGCATGCTGGCCAACGAGCTGTATATGATGCAGCAGCTGTTTCTGCAAAAAATCAACTCCTTTTTGCTGGGACACGTGCTGATTAAAAAGGTTTATTTTCATACTGGCAGCTTTTTCAGAAAGCAGCAGCAAAAGGAAAAGCAGGCCGAGCCGCCTGTCCCGCCTGCGGAATATACCAAATGCCCCGTATGCGGTGCTCAAATGCGCAAGGGACTGGATATGTGCAGCGTCTGCGAGCGCGAGCAGCGCGAGGAGCTGCGCAGCAAGCTGGCGGAGCTGCTGCGGATTCAGCCCTGGTTGAAGTATGAAGATTGTCTGGCCTACTATAAATGTGATAAAATATTATTTACGGCTGTAAAGGAAAACTTACAAAGCTACTATTTTGAACGGGTGCGCTGCGGTTTTGCCGATAAGAAGGAAAGCCTGCTGGCGGTAATGTTTCTGCTGGAAAAGCAGCCTGAGGACATTACCCTTGCACTGTATGAAAATGCTTTGACTTATTTAAGGAGGGATCAGGGTGTATCTGCATTTGGGAGTAGATTACATGGTAAAAAACAGTGAAATAATCGCTATTTTTAATTTGAATCACCCTCAGTCAGTGGTTTACGACGATTTCGTCAAGAAGTACGGCTCACGTTATAAGGTTGTCGATGCTTCCGGCGGCGAAGGCTATTACAGCTGCGTTTTGACCAATGATAAGATGTATTTGTCCTCGATTTCTTCGGTGACTTTGAAAAAACGCGCTGAAACAGGTTTTCTGGACGGCGCTGCCTATACTAATTTAGAAATTTTAAAACGGAGGTAAATATGACCCAGGATATTGATATTGAAGAAGCTACAGCGGTCAAGGGTAACTATAACGCGGAACAGATTCACGTTTTAGAGGGCCTGGAGGCTGTACGCAAAAGACCTGCTATGTATATCGGCAGTACGTCCTCCCGCGGTCTGCACCATCTGGTGTATGAGGTTGTGGACAACAGTATTGACGAGGCTTTGGCCGGCTACTGCAGTGATATCAAGGTAATTATCCATAAGGATAACAGCATTACGGTTATCGATAACGGCCGTGGCATTCCCGTGGATATGATGAAAAAGGAAAAGAAGCCTGCTGTTGAGGTTATCATGACAGTATTGCATGCAGGCGGTAAGTTCGGTGACGGCGGCTATAAGGTTTCCGGCGGTCTGCATGGTGTCGGTGTTACCTGCGTTAACGCTTTGAGTGAGCACATGGAGGTTGAGGTGCGCCGCGGCGGCAAATGCTACGGCATTGAGTTTGCTAAGGGCAAAACCTCGAAAAAGCTTTACGAAAAGGGCGATTGCGAAACTACCGGTACTACAGTACATTTCAAACCGGATGCCACTATTTTTACGGAAACGGAATACAGCTATGATACTCTGCGTTTGCGTATTCGTGAACTGGCCTTTTTGAATAAGGGCATTACTATTTCCCTGACCGATGAGCGTGCGGAGGATAAGAGTGAAACTTTCCATTTCGCCGGCGGTATTATCGAATACGTTGAATTTATGGATAAGGATAAGGATAAAATCAATCCGAAGCCGATTTATCTGGAGGGTGAAAAGAACGCTGTTATCGTTGAGGTTGCAATGCAATATTGCGATACCTACAGCGAGAACATTTTTACCTATGTCAACAATATCAACACCGAGGAAGGCGGTACTCATCTCAGCGGCTTCCGTAAGGCGCTGACACGCACAATTAACGCTTATGCGCGTAAAACCAATATGCTCAAGGAAAATGAGGATGCGCTGAGCGGTGATGATGTGCGTGAGGGCTTAACCGCAGTTCTGAGCCTGAAGGTGCAGAACCCGCAGTTTGAAAGCCAGACGAAGATTAAGCTGGGCAACAGCGAGGTTATGCCTATCGTTGATAACCTGGTCGGCGATACTCTGGCCGAGTTTATGGAGGAAAATCCGCAGGTTGCCAAAAAGCTGGTGGAAAAAGCTATTATTGCTGCACGCGCCCGTCTGGCAGCACGCAAGGCGCGCGAGCTTACACGCCGTAAGAACGCTATGGATTTGGGCGGACTTCCCGGCAAGCTGGCTGACTGCAAGAGCCGTAACGTTGAGGATACCGAGATTTATCTGGTCGAAGGTGACTCTGCAGGCGGCAGTGCCAAGCAGGGACGTAACAGTGATTTCCAGGCTATTTTGCCGCTGCGCGGTAAAATCCTTAATGTTGAAAAGGCACGTCTTGATAAGGTGCTGAGCAGTGAAGAAATCCGCAATATGATTACTGCCTTTGGCTGTGGTATCGGCGATGATTTCAATCTGGACAAGGCACGTTATGGCAAAATTATCATCATGACCGATGCCGACGTCGACGGTGCGCATATCCGTACGCTGTTGTTGACCTTCTTCTACCGTTATATGCAGCCTTTGATTAAGGAAGGCCATGTGTTTATTGCACAGCCGCCGCTGTATTTAATCCGTAAAAACCAGAAGCAGCATTACTACGCTTACAGCGATGAAGAATTGCAGCAAATCCTCGACGAGGTTGGCCGCGATACTAACCCGTATGTACAGCGTTACAAAGGCTTAGGCGAGATGAACCCCGGCCAACTGTGGGAAACAACCATGGATCCTGCGGCACGTACTATTCTGCAGGTTCATCTGGAGGATGCTGCGGAAGCAGACCGCATTTTCTCCATTCTGATGGGCGATAAGGTTGAGCCGCGCCGTCAGTTTATCGAGGACAATGCGAAGAAGGTTCGTAATCTGGACTTGTAAGCCTGATTGTTGCATAAAAAGAGGTGCTTAAAATGGTTAAGATAAAAAAAGGACTTTCCGATGCAGATATGCTGAAGGGCTTCAGCGAGGAGCTGACCTTTGAAAACGGCATGTATGCTGATGAAAAGGTTAAGCAAAGCAAATTGAAGGGTGCTAAGACACCTGCTAAAAAGGAGTTGCTGCTGCCGGAGGATGCACAGGAGCGCCTGAATCGTTTTCTTCTGGAAATCAGCATGGAATGGCTGAAGAACAAGAATGGTGACTGCACCTGGAAGGTTCTTAAGGAAAACGGCCAAATTGTGATTAAGCCTGTCGCTGTAGCGAAAAAATAATGGCTGCTAAGCTTTTTGTATTGCCTGAGCTGGAGCTGCGTGTAATGTTTCACGTGAAACATCACGCTGCTGCACTTTCCCCTGCTGACACTTTGCTGGTGGTTGCAGGCGGACGCGGACCGAAAACTGAGTGGCTGCACAGCGTCAGCAGCGATAAGAAAATTTACTGCGCCGACCGCGGCACCGAGTATTGCTTTGCAGCCGGCTGTGTGCCGACGGAGCTGTTCGGTGACTGCGACAGCTCATCGCAGGCTGTTTACAGGCAGGCGCGTGCTGCAGGTACTGTGGTGCACAGCTTCAATCCTGCCAAGGATGATACAGATTTACAGCTGCTGCTGCACAATCTTCCTGAGGGAGATATTCTTGCCAGCGGTATTTGGGGCGGACGCTTCGACCATTTATACAGCAACGTTTATACTCTGCTGGGAGTAAAAAAGCAGCGTGACTGCCGTGTTATACTGGCGGATGACAAGGAATTTATGCTGCTGCTGACAGAGGGCGAAAGCGTAGAGCTGAAGCTGCAGGAGGCTGCGGAAGCTGTTTCATTGCTGCCGTTAAGCGAAAGCACGATAGTAGATTTTACCGGCGTGCGTTGGCCGCTGCAGCAGGCAACACTGCGCCAACTCTACCCCTACGCTATCAGCAATGAGGTTCTGGAAGGTGCCGAAAACATCCGCTGTACTTGTCATAGCGGTGCTTTAGGACTCTATATTCGTTGGGCGGAAGGCAGTAAATAGTTAAAAGTGTATAGTGTGCAGTGATTAGTAAATAGTGTATAGTGAAGGTCGTCAGCATGATATTTGGAATAATGAGTTCCGCTTGCTAATCACTAACAACTAATTACTAGCCACTCTGAAATGAGGGGAATTTTTTGGAAACTTTTGTGGCGAATTTAGATACTACGACAGTTATTTTCCTGATTGTATCCGGCTTTATAGCTTCGTTTATTGATTCAACAGTTGGCGGCGGCGGTTTAATTTCCACCCCTGCCCTGTTGAGCCTGGGCTTGCCTGTTCCCTATGCTTTGGGAACAAACAAGCTGGCAGCCTCTATCGGCTGCTTTACCAGCGTGCTCTCCTTTTGGCGCGCCGGTAAAATAAAAAAGGCAGCCTTTACGCTGATGCCGCTTTCCTTTATCGGTTCAGCCTTAGGTGCCTACGTAGTTTATCTGCTGCCGGAGCAGCTGATGAAAAATATCATCGTCGTGCTTTTGGTTGCTGTTGCTGTTTATACTTATCGCCGTAAGGATTGGGGCGATGCCGGTACGATAGAAAAGCTTGGTATGCAGGCTTTAATCGGTGCCATCGTCATGGCGTTTGCCATGGGCTTTTATGATGGCTTCTTCGGTCCCGGTACAGGCTCCTTCCTGATTTTTGGCTTTTTATATTTGGGCTATGACTTTGTAACGGCTGCCGGTAATGCCAAGGCGTTGAATTTTGCCAGCGGCGTTGGTGCTCTTGTATCCTTTGCTGTCAGCGGTACGATTGTCTGGAGCTATGGCCTGATTATGGCTGCGGCAATGATTGCCGGTGCTGTTGTCGGTACCCGTCTGGCGATTAAAAAGGGTGCTTCCTATGTGCGCCCCTTGTATTTATTGGTTACTACCCTGCTGATTGGCAAGCAGGTTTATGAGATATTATTAAAATAACCTGAGCTGAGGCACTCTGCCCCGGTTATCTGGTTGTGATATTGTTTTTTGTAAAGGAAAGGTGATAAAGTGGATTTAGAAAATACCACTGGTAAAGTTCTTCCCGTATACATCGAAGAGGAAATGCAAAAATCCTATATCGATTATGCGATGAGCGTTATCATCCAACGTGCTTTACCTGATGTTCGCGATGGTCTGAAGCCTGTACATCGCCGTATTTTATACGCAATGCAGGAAGCAGGCATGACTCCGACGAAGCCCTATAAAAAATCCGCTCGTATCGTCGGTGACGTTTTAGGTAAATATCACCCGCATGGTGATATTTCCGTATATGATGCAATCGTGCGCCTGGCGCAGGATTTCTCTACCCGCTATCTGATGGTAGACGGCCATGGTAACTTCGGCAGCATTGACGGCGACAGTCCGGCAGCAATGCGTTATACCGAAGTGCGTATGGCTAAAATTGCTGAGGCAATGCTCGAGGATATCGAAAAGGATACAGTTGATTTTGTACCTAACTATGATGAATCCTTAAAGGAGCCCAGCGTACTTCCTTCCAAGGTTCCTGCTCTGCTGATTAACGGCAGTGCCGGTATCGCAGTAGGTATGGCAACCAACATTCCGCCGCACAATCTGTGCGAGGTTGTTAACGGCCTAGTTATGCTGATTGATAATCCTGATGTAGACATTCCGCAGCTGATGACGGCTATCAAAGGCCCTGACTTCCCAACCGGTGCCTGCATTTTGGGCAAGGAAGGCATTACCAGCGCTTATAACACCGGCCGTGGCGTTGTAAAAATCCGTGCCAAGGCTGAAATTGTGCCTGCCAACAAGGGTAAGCACCATATCGTTATTACCGAAATACCCTACCAGGTCAACAAAGCTAACCTGATAAAGGATATTGCTAACCTGGCTAAGGACGGCGTAATCGAAGGCATTACCAAGGTTGATGACTTCTCCAGCCTTAAAGACGGCATGAAGATTGTTGTTGAGCTGAAGAGTGATGCTGTTCCTGACGTTGTTCTGAACCGTCTGTACAAGCATACCGCCCTGCAAAGCTCCTTTGGTATCATCATGCTGGCGCTGGTTAACGGTCAGCCGCGCGTCCTGAACCTTAAGCAGGTTCTGGAATACTATCTAGAGCACCAGAAGGACGTTATTACCAGACGTACCCGCTACGAGCTGGGCAAGGCTAAGGACAGAGCTCACATCTTAGAGGGCTTGAAGATTGCCCTGGATAATATTGATGCTGTAATCAGCACCATCCGCGGCAGCGCAACAGCAGAAATTGCCCGCACCGCTTTGATGGAAAACTTTAAACTGAGCCAACGTCAGGCACAGGCTATTCTGGATATGCGTCTGCAGCGCCTGACCGGCCTGGAGCGCAAGAAGATTGACGAAGAATATGCCGACCTGCTGGAAACTATTGACTGGTTGGAAAGCGTATTGGCAGATGAGCATAAGGTTATGAACATTATCAAGGAAGACCTGCAGGAAATGAAGAAGCGTTTCGGTGACGAGCGTCGTACCGAAATTTCCATCGACAGCTCCGAAATGGATATCGAGGATCTGATTGCCGAAGAGGATATCGTTGTAACCATCAGCCATCAGGGCTACATTAAACGCCAGACTCTCGACAACTTCCGTAGCCAAAAACGCGGTGGCGTAGGCAAAACCGGCGGCAGCGGCAAGAAGATTGATGATTCGGCAGAGCATCTATTCCTCTCAACTACTCACCATAACATTCTCTTCTTTACCAACCGTGGCCGTGTATATCGCCAAAAGGGCTATGAAATCCCCGAAGCAAGCCGCACAGCCAAGGGCACAGCTATTATCAATCTGCTGGCTTTAATGCCTGGCGAAAAGATTACGGCTGTTATTCCGGTGAAGGAATTCAGAGAAGAACAGTACATGTTTATGGCTACCAATAAGGGTACCGTCAAGAAAATCAACCTTAAGGATCTGGAAAGCGTCCGCAAAAACGGCATGATTGCTATTAATCTGGACGATGATGAGGATCTGATCGGTGTAGAGCTGACTGACGGCAACAGTGAAATTATTTTGGCAACCCGTAACGGTATTGCCATCCGCTTTGATGAGCAGGATGTACGTACCATGGGACGCACCGCGCACGGTGTAAAGGGTATTTCCCTTAACTACGGCGATGAGGTTGTAGCTATGGACAGCGTTTCCGATGAGGATTCCGAGGTGCTGACGGCAACTGAATTCGGCATGGGCAAGCGTACCGAGGTTAAGGAATACCGTAAGCAGACTCGCGGCGGCAAGGGTATCATCAATATGAAGATTACCGAAAAAACCGGTCTGGTAATCGGCATGAAGGTTATTAACCCGGATCAGGAAATCATGATGATTACTGCAGCCGGTCTGATTATCCGCACTGATGTGGACCAGATTTCCCAATATGGCCGCAATACCCAGGGCGTTAAGCTGATGACTTTGAACGACGATGATAAGGTTGTTTCTCTGGCAGCAATCCATCATGAAGAGGATGCTGAATAAATTTGTTTATTTGTTTTAACGTATATGTTTTCTAGAAAATGAAGAGCTTTAATGATTCATTAACAGGTAAATATTTGCGTATTGCCCTCCCCGCTGCGTTGGAGGGCATTTTTATGACCTTTCTGGCTGCGGCTGATTTGATTATGGTAGGCGTATTGGGTGCTAAGGCCATAGCGGCAGTAAGTATTTTTCTGCCGCTGCGCCTGGTACTGTTGACAGTATCACGTTCACTGGCATCTGCTGTTACTATTCTGACTGCGAATAAATTCGGTTCCGGACAATATTCCTCTATTAAGGTTTTGCTGCGCCAAAGCTTTACTGTCAGCGGTATCCTGCTTGTAGTGCTGCATCTGCTATTCTACGGCTTTTTTGAGAAGCTGGTGGTGCTGATGGGCGCGCAGAGCGACTATCTGGAGCTGGCGCTGGCTTACGGCAATATTGCCGTAGCTGCAGTATTGCTAAACTCACTGTCACTCTTGCTGCAGGGAACCTTGTTAGGCGTAGGCCGGACAAGCGCTATTATGAAAAGCAATATTGTCGGCAATGTAGTGAATATCGTCTGCAATTATTTTCTCATTACAGGCTTTGGCAGCTTTGCCGGCTGGGGTGTGCGTGGTGCGGCAATCAGCACGATTATCGGCTCTCTGTGTACTCTTGGTATCACCGTCTGGATTATGAAGCAAGAGGGCTTTTTCAGTGACGGTCTGCTGCAGCTGCCGGACAAAGTATTCTGGCGGGAATTTATGCCGGTATTCGGTGGTGTTTTCAGTGAGCTTGGTGCGGAACGCATCGGTATGCTGGCCTATGGCTGGATGACTGCGCGTCTTGGTACTCTGCCCTATGCAGTACACAGCATTTGCTATAATATCTGCGATTTTTCTTATGATTTTATCTTCGGCTTTGGTAAGGCTAATATGGTGCTGGCCGGGCAAATGCGCGGTGCTGCTGATTATGCAACCTGGAAGCGCTGCCGCAGTATAGGCTTTAAATGGGGCTTGGGACTTTCCGTTGCCTCTTTTATTATCCTGTATGCCGCACGCGTGCCCATTTTCAGTATTTATTCGCAGGATGCACAGGCACTTGCTCTCAGTGAAACGGTAATGTTCTGGGTAGCTGCCGTTTGCATACCGCAGGGACATACGATTATTACAGCAGGTATATTGCGTGGCAGCGGTCAGACTACTGCCGTTGCCGTCTATTCCTTTGTGCTGATTACCGTTTTGCGTCCTCTGATGACGGCTTTCTTTATCTATTATTGCAAGCTGGGTATTGTGGGCGCCTGGGTACCGATGTTTTTGGACCAGTCGCTGCGCAGTCTGTGCTTTACCTGGAAGGTAATGCGGATATGCGGACTGAAGGATTTAATAAAATAAATATGCCGTATAAAAAGCAAAGCAGCTTCTGCATCGCAGAAGCTGCTTTTGTCGTATAAAAATATAAAATTACTTTGTTGCAAGGTTACAGCGGGCTTTAGTGCTTACTCTGCAAAGCTAGTTCCCAGCTCTTTTTCCGCCAGACGGATGAAGGCACGGATTGCCTCCTCCAGCTGCGGCTGTGGGGTATTTTCTTCCTTGCAGTGAGAAATGCCGGGATCGGACTGAGCGAACATCATTACCGAAGGTACAACAGCATTCAGAGGCACGGCGTCATGCAGCGGTGCGGAATACATGCTGTGTCTTGTGCCTGTTTCCTCCTCTACGGCAGCGTTGCAGTCCTCTACCAGCTGCTCATCAAACAGAATCGGTTCAGCATGCCAGATAGGCTCAAATTCTACAGTGAGCTTACCATCCTGTGCATGCTTCTGCGCCGCAGCCTTGGCTTCTGCAACTATCGTTTGCATTGTTTCCGGCTTAATGCTGCGCTGGTCCAGCGAAATGCGGCAATAGCCCGGAGAAATAGTAGTCAGGTCAGGCTTGACCTCAATATTGCCTACAGTGCAATAGGAATCATATTTGAGGGCAATTTCACGTAAGTCAAGGGTGGTCTGCGCTGCCGCAATAAAGGCATCCTGACGCAGGGCGACCGGAGAACCGCAATGGCCCTGCTGTCCGCGGAAGGTGATATACTGGCGGTTGCAGCCGCAGACGCCGTAAACGCAGGCTACGCTTTTTTGGCTAAAGCCAGCAGCGGTGCCTGTTCAATGTGCAGCTCCAGGTAAGCTTTAACCGGCAGCTTGGCAAAGGCAGTGTGCGCCTCACCTATTCTGTTGGCATCAAGGCCGTATTCCTGCCAGACATCGCTGAAGCTGTGGCCGTTTTCCTGATGGGTTAAGGGCAGTACATCTTTGCTTGTGATAATGCCGCTGACAGCACTGCTGCCAAGACAGCTTTTACCGAAGGCTACACCCTCTTCATCTGCCCAACCGACAACGTAAAGAGTTTTGGCAGGCTTTTTATCTGCTAGACCATAGGCACCGATACCCATGCCTGCTACAACGCCTAAAGCACCGTCCAGCCAGCCTCCGTCAGGTACGGAATCGAGATGGCTGCCGATAACAATACACTCCTCGCTGGCGCCAGCAAATTTTGCCCAGCTGTTACCTGCAGCATCTGTCCAGACCTCTGCACCTGCGGCCTGCATCTTTTTAGCAAACCATTCCGTTGCTTTCTTGAATGTAGGTGTCCAGGCAATGCGCTGTGCACCGTCTATATCAGAGGTTAAGGCTGCCAGCTCCTTGAGATCGGCAACAATGTTTTTAGCTATTTGTTCACGTTTCATATAATGCTCCCTTCCTGCTTATTTACGCATATGCTTGACAGTAAATGCGCAAAATGCAAGTTTATTATATTTTATTATTTTCTGTTACAGCTTTAAATACGGTTTGTTTTACCATGCTTATCTATTGAATAAGGATAGTGCTGCAAACAAGCATAGAATAGCTTATCTGCATTATATACAAATCGGCGTCAATTTACAAGACGAAATAAAGAGTTTGCAAAGGTATACCGAAAATAAAAATAAGCTGCTGCCTTCATTTTTGTTACAGAGAAGGCAGCAGTTTTTTGTAGATTTATCGTAAAAAGAATGGAATTAATAAATTTAATTTAATTCAAGCACAGCTTGCTTCAGCTGCTCCAGTCCCTGTAATAGTAGTGCACGGGGGCAGGCAATGTTGATACGTTCAAAGGCTTCGCCTTCCTTGCCGAAGATGCCGCCGCCATCAAGCCAGAGATGTGCTTTATGCCAGAGCCACTGCTCGCGTTCGGCAGCTGTAAGGCCTAAGGCACTGCAATCAAGCCAAATCAGATATGTCCCCTCAGGCCGGAGCAGCTTAATCTGCGGCAGGTTCTGCTTCAGATAAGCATCAACAAATTCAATGTTATCTTCGATATAAGTCTTAACCTGCTGCAGCCAATCTTCGCCATAAGTGTAGGCTGCCTGGCAGGCAACAAGGCCTAAGGTGTTTACCTGGCTATAGCCTGCTGCCGCTACCTGCTTGCGGAAGCGGCGGCGTAAATTTTTGTTGGAAATGAAGATATTGGATACCTGCAGGCCGGCAATATTGAAGGTTTTGCTGGGCGCAGTGCAGATTACGCAATTTTGCTCATACTGTTCATCTATTTCCCGGGCAATAGGAAAATCCATATCTGCCACCCCAAAAGGTAAAACGTCTGCCGGAAGGTCACGCTGAATGGCGAAATCGTATTTTAGGCAGGCTGTATTACGTCTGTCGATTATCTTGTCAAAATCATATTTAGTAATAGTCTATCACCAAACTTTATTCGTATAAATTATTCTATTACAGCGAAGGCTTGCGCCAAATCGTCAATCAGATCCTGCGTTGCTTCAATGCCTGTAGAGAAGCGCAGCAGACAATCCGTAATCCCCTTTTCGGCACATTCTTCGGCAGTAAGGTCGGTATGCGTCTGGCGAATCGGATAGGTTATCAGGCTTTCTGTACCGCCAAGGCTTTCGGCAAATTTGATGAGCTTGACGCCTTCCAAAATTTGGCGTGCTGTTTCCGTGTTGTCTACAGCAAAGGAAATCATGCCGCCGAAGCCGGTGCTCTGCGCTTTGTTGATTACATAACCGGGATGATTTTCCAGACCGGGATATAAAACATATTGTACACGCAGTTGCTTCTGCAGCCATTTCGCAATGGCAAAAGCATTTTTTTGGTGCTGCTCCATACGTAGCGGCAGAGTTTTGATGCCGCGGATAACGAGCCAGGCATCAAGTGCTCCCAGACAGGCGCTGGTTGCGTCAGCCGCACCGATTTCGTGAATACATTTTGTTGCAATTTCCATAGTGTCCTCTTCTCCTTTCAAGGTCAGGCGGCAAGATACCGGATATTGCATCAGGACTGCCGGAAGCTAGTTTATGTACGTTACTGCATAATGAAAATGCGGTATGGATAAACGAAGGCTTTTTTATTTTAGTTTTACAAAGGAGTGAGGCTGCAGGTCTTTTTTGCTTGTGCGCACAGTATCTCTTTTTATGTTTAGGAAGCTCTACGCTTGTTTTAATTGCTAAAGCTATATGGATATGCTAAAATGAATGTATTGCAAGGAGATGATTATTTTGATGTATCTATTTTTAACATTAGATGATAATACTTAAATAGTACATTCAGAAATGCGTAATGACGGAATAGTAAAAGTTTATTTAGAGGAAAATGATGAAAAAACAAGATTATAAATTAGAAATTTATAAATTACTGGATTTAGGATTGGATGATTCTTCATTAGATACGAAAATTCAATTTGTAAAAAAGGTTTTGATTGACTATCAGAAAGATCATGAAGATCAATATGATGTTTCTAATAAAGGAAAACCATGGACTGACGAACAATTAAAAATCATTTTATCTGATGCACCTACTAAAGAGAATTGTGCAAAATATGCTGTATTGTTTAAAAGAGGTTATGGGAGTATAGAGCAAATTTATCGATGGGCCGCTACACCAATAAACAGTTTGGAAGGAAAAGGACGAAGTAACGATTCTTTTGTTTTACAGATAAAAAAAGTTGCTAGGCAAATAGGACTTAGAGGTTAATATTTAATTAGCTCAAACTTCCCACACCGAAAATCAGTTTCAAAGGTCTATTGACTTTTTACATGTGGGAAGTTTGAGGTAGTAATCGCAAAACTTCTTGAGATTGTAATACTGGCTATGAATAAAAGAGTGTACTAAGTCGCAAAATAGCTTAGTACACTCTTTGTAATATATACGATATACTTCTTACCACCCTACTCCAATCCAGGGACCGTGGTGGTGGTGTCCGCCTATGCCGATACCTATGCCGATCGGGAAGTTCCAGCCACCTCTGCGGCTTTGCTTTTCGCGTTCAATCTTCATAAACCACAGGCGATAGATTTTACCGCCGTTTTCCAGCTTTTTCGGCGTATCCTTATCGGTGATAATCTTATAGCCGTTGAAGTTGGCGTTGGAGCTTTCGTAATCGCTGAGCATTTTGTTCATCTGCGCAAAGGTAGCCTTGTTATTGGTATATAAGCGCAGCATTTCGGTATTGGGCATGGTTAAAATCAGCTGCTTGCGCAAAGAGCGGTCTGTTGCCAGACCTTGATAAACCTCTACCCTGTCTTCCTTGATTTTTACATATAACAGGTCTTCGCTATTGCCGACCTGCAGGCGTTCGTTCATTTCGGCAGCACTGATGGTTTCCATCGGTTTGATTGTGTCCGGATCATCGGCAGCCTTAGTTTTATCTGCGGCGAGCGCCAGCGCGCTGCAGCAGCACATCAGTAAGCAGGTTAACAGTAAAAGCAGTTTGCGCATAATTCTCCCTCCTTTGGAAGCTGATGGGAAAAATCTACATAAAAGACTTAAATATTCCTCAAGAATATGGTATCATATTTACGTAAATTTGTTAACTGAACTTTAGGCGATATCTGAGGAACAGTGATATTGAAATACGAGGAGATTATATGAAGAAAAATAACCTGATTTGGATAATTATCTGTAATATCCTGGGAGCACTGCTTTTGGGAAGCTGGCTGGCAAGCACCCCTACCGCCGGCTATCACGGACCTTGGCTGGCGCTGGACCAAAGTGTCTTTTATTTCTTTAACCAGAAGTTGGCGCAGGGAACGGCCTTTACTTATTTTATCGCTTTTGTTAATCTGCGTGCCTTTGATGTGGTGGCCTTTGTGGCGATGCTGGCAATTTTTTACAGCTATTACCGCAAAAGCAATGTTGAAGGCAAGCGCTGGCTGTTCTGTATCGGTGTTGCGATGCTGGTAAGTGCGGTAATCATTAAGCAGTTTGATAAGCTGCTGCCGATTGACCGTGCAAGCGCTTCCGTTTATTTTGACCAGCTGTATCATAATGTAAACTGGGTTAGCCAGCTGAGCGGCTGGCCTGCCAAGGATCGCTCCGGCAGCAGCTTCCCCGGTGACCATGGCATGATGCTGTTGATATTTGCTGTGTATATGTGGAAATATATCGGCAAAGATGCTTTTATCAAAGCGATGGCTGTATTTATTATTTTCTCACTGCCCCGTATTATGGGCGGTGCGCATTGGTTTACCGATGTTTTCGTAGGCTCCGTTTCCTTTGTCCTGCTTGTTTTAAGCTGGATTCTGCTTACACCGCTGGCAGATATCTTTATCGGCTGGCTGGAGCAGAAGCTGCCGCTTAGATGGTTTGTGAAGAAGAGAGAATAGAATTTCAGGCTGTTGCCATTTTTAGTTTTGCTTACAGTAAGACTGAAATGGCAGCAGTTTTTTTGTATATTAGTGAAGGAAATGTCTTTGGGGCATATCATGTCCCGCCATGGACTTTTTATTTTCGCTTCCCTCTTCTATTTTTTGCAGATTTGTGATAAAATTTAGTTGTATTTTTATGAGAAAATTCAGCAAGGAAGTGACGGAATGGAATTTGTAAAATCTGCTGATGTAGTCGTTATTGGTGGCGGCATTGTAGGTACTGCTGTATTGCGCGAGCTTTCCAAGTATGACCTGAAATGCGTTCTGCTGGAAAAAGAGCCGGACATCGCTATCGGCACTACTAAAGCTAACAGTGCAATTCTTCATGCTGGCTTTGACGCTCCTACCGGCAGCCTCAAAGCTATTACCAACGTTCGTGGCAACGCTCTGTACCACGAGCTGCAAAACGAACTGGACCTGGATATAAAATGGACCGGTTCCCTGGTTGCTGCAACCACCGACGAGGAAATGCAGACTCTGCAGGAGCTGCTGCAACGCGGTAAAAAGAACGGCGTTGAAGGCCTGCAAATCCTGTCTAAAGAAGAAGTTCTTGAGCAGGAGCCTAACCTGACCACTGTCAAGGCTGCTCTGTGGGCTCCGAGTGCTGGCGTATGCTGGCCGTTCGGTGCTGCTATTGCTTTCGCTCAATGCGCTGTACAAAACGGTGCAGAAGTTATCCGCGACTGCAAGGTACTGGGCTTCGTTAAGGAAGACGGCAAAATTACCGGTGTAGAAACCAATAAAGGCACTATTGCTGCTAAATATGTGGTTAATGCTGCCGGTGTTTATGCTGACGAAATCGCTAAGCTGGCCGGTGATGATACCTTTACCATCACTCCGCGTAAGGGCGAATATATTCTGTTTGATAAGACTGCCTGCAGCAGTCTGGTTTACGGCGTGGTATTCCCCACCCCGACCAAAAAATCCAAAGGTATTCTGGTTTGCACTACTACCCACGGCAACACCTTCATCGGTCCTAACGCTAATGAGCAGGATTCCAAAGAAGATAAGGCTGTTACCACTGCCGGCATGAATGAAATCATTGCTTCTGCCAAGAAGCTGATTCCGAACCTGCCGATGGGCGCAGCTATTACTGAATTTGCCGGCCTGCGTGCTGTTTCCAGCACCGGTGATTTCGTACTTGGTCCTTCCGAAAAGGTTGAAGGCCTGTACAATGCTGCCGGCATGCAATCTCCCGGTCTGACCGCAGCTCCTGCTGTAGGTGAGCTGATTGCCAACGAAATTGCCCGTGTAAGCGGTGCTGCCAAGAAGGCTGACTTCAAGGCTGCTCTGCCGAAGCATAAAGCATTCAACTATATGACTGCTGATGAAAAGGCTGCCAAGATTGCCGAAGACAATCTGTACGGCCGCGTAATCTGCCGTTGCGAAACTGTTACCGAGGGCGAAATTGTAGAAGCAATCAACTCTCCTGTTGGCGCACGCACTGTTGACGGTGTAAAACGCCGTACCCGTGCAGGCATGGGCCGTTGCCAGGGTGGCTTCTGCGGTCCGCGTGTTACCCAGATTCTGGCACGCGAGCTGAACATTTCTGTTCCCGAAGTATTAAAAGAACGTACTGATTCCAATATGTTCTACGAAAAATATTCTGCAGATGGCGGGGAGGAATAATAATGAACCAATTATATGATGTAATTATTGTTGGCGGTGGCCCTGCCGGTCTGTCTGCTGCTTACAGCGCATGGCAGAATGGTGCTAAAAAAATCGTTGTTATCGAGCGTGACCGCGAACTCGGCGGTATCCTGCAACAGTGCATTCACAATGGCTTCGGTCTGCATCACTTCAAGGAAGAGCTGACCGGCCCCGGCTATGCACATCGCTGCATCGAGCTCGTTGCTGATAAACCTGAAATCGAAACCTTGGTTGATACCATGGTATTAGATGTACAAAACAATAAAACTGTTATTGCCGTTAATCCGGAAAAAGGCTTACTGAAGCTGGAAGGCAAAACTGTTATCCTGACCATGGGCTGCCGTGAGCGTACCCGTGGCGCTATCCGTATTCCGGGCGAGCGTCCGGCTGGCGTTTTCACTGCCGGTGCTGCTCAGCGTATGGTTAATATGGAAGGCTATCTGCCAGGTCACAAAATTGTTATCCTCGGCAGCGGCGACATCGGCCTGATTATGGCCCGCCGTATGAGCCTGGAAGGCTGCAAGGTTCAGGCTTGCCTGGAAATCTGCCCCTTCTCCAACGGTCTTACCCGTAATATCGTTCAATGCCTGAACGACTATGATATTCCTCTGTACCTCTCCCACACTATCGTTGCTATTCATGGTGAAGAGCGCGTAACCGGTATCACCGTTGCTAAGGTTGACGAGCGTATGACTCCGATTCCGGGTACCGAATTTGATATCGAGTGCGATACCGTACTGCTGTCTGTAGGTCTGATTCCTGAGAACGAGCTGTCCCGCGGTCTTGATCTGGAAATGAACCCGCTGACCAACGGTCCGGTTGTTGACCAGCATCGTGAAACCAGCTTAGACGGTTTCTTTGCTGCCGGCAACGTAGTACACGTACATGACCTGGTTGACTTTGTATCAGAAGAAGCTGAAATCGCAGGTAAATATGCTGCATTGAAGGCTCAGGAGAAAATGGCAACCGAAAACCGTACCGTAACCGTAAAGGCTATTGACGGCGTACGTACCTGCGTACCGCAGAAGCTGACCATGCCTGCAGAAATCCCTGCTGACGAGAAGGTTAAGCTGTTCATGCGTGTTGCTGCACCGCACCGCAAAGTTAAGCTGGAGGTTAAGAGTGGCGACAATGTTCTGTTGAGCCGTCCTCTGCCAGTAGCAAAGCCCAGTGAAATGATTGCCGTAGAAATTCCGGCTGCAAAATTTGCCCAGATCGGTGACGAAGTTACCGTAGGTCTGGTGCTGTAAGGAGGGTATAAAATGGCTGTTGAAACTCGTGTTATGAACTGCATTATGTGCCCTATGGGCTGCGAGATGACTGTTACCATTGAAAATGGTGTAGTTACCAATGTTACCGGCAACACCTGCCCGCGTGGCGCTAAATATGCTAACGATGAAGTTACTGCTCCGAAGCGTATGCTGACCTCTACCATTGCTGTAGAAGGCGGTATGCTGCCTTTGCTGCCTGTAGTATCCGCTAACGTACTGCCGAAGGAACGTATCATGGACTGCGCACGCTTCCTGCGCACCGTCAAGGTTACCGCTCCGATTAAAACTGGTGACGTTGTAGTTAAGGATATTCTCGGTCTGGGTGTAGATATTATCGCCAGCCGTGATATGTAATCAGCTGAGGATTCTTCTGTTACATATAATATAGTAAAAATTGAAAGAGCTGCAGTTGCACTACCTTGTATAGTGTAAAACTGTAGCTCTTTTTGTGTATGAGTAATGAGTATGAAAGGAGTATGTTAATCAGGTGTTTTTGGCAATTACCGCACCAAGTACAGCACCGATGATGAAGCTGGTGGTAGCTTTTTTGTTGCTGTCCTTTTTCGTTACGTAATTGTCGTTCTTATGACGCTTGTCATAGCGGTCATGTCTGTCGTAACGGTCGTGTCTGTCATAGCGGTCTGAATGACGCGGTGGCGGAGCATCGTGCCTTTCGTGAGCGGATGCTACGCTTGCTAGCGGCAGAGAAAGCACCATGGCAGCCATAGCAATTGCTGTGGTTTTCTTCATATACTTGGTTAATGTTGTCATCATATTTGGCACCTTCTTTCTTAAAGTGGTTGTTTACCTTTGTTGCTTTTATTATAAAGGCAGTATATGGCGAAATTATGACGATTTTGTCTGATCTACAAAAAATAAGCAGAAAAAATTGTAAAGACTTTAGCATTTTACTTATGTGGATATGAAAAAAGTGCTTTATTTACTTGGTTAATACGCAAATAGAAGATTTTAGGTTATTATTATAATAGTAGTTATTAATCAACCCCCCTTCCCGTCAGTCGGCAAAGGAGGCTGTAGCATGAAGGCTGTTACCTATCTGAAACAATTTCTTTCCCTGAAGTCCCTGTGCCTGATTATAGGCGGCTCGCTGGTATATTCCATCGGCTTTAATATGTTCATTTTGCCATGTAATCTTTATAATGGAGGCTTTTTAGGGATAGCACAGCTGCTGGGATATTTTATGAGAAACGTCTTGGGGCTGAGCTTTGTTACCGATAACTATATCGGCAGTATCTATTTTCTCCTGAATATACCCTTGATGCTGCTGGCTATACGCAAGTTCGGCAAGGATTTTTTAGTAAAATCTGCTGTCTGCATCACAAGCTACAGCGTATTGCTGAGTATTGTGCCTGTTGCGGAATATAATTATTTGCCTGATACGATTACTGCTTGTCTGGCAGGCGGTATCCTGTGCGGCCTGGGCTGCGGCATGACGCTGATGAGCAAGGGCAGCGGCGGCGGTGAGGGAATTCTAGGACTGCTGCTGATGCACCAGTATCATAATATGAGTGTAGGCAAAGTCTTCAATATTATTAATATCTTTGTCTTTAGCAGCTGTATTCTATTATATGATGTTGCTGCAGCAGTCTACTCTATCTTCTTTGCCGTAATTACTTCCGTTGTTCTGGATAAGGCATATTTGCCCAGTATTACGGTAACGATGATTGTAATCACTAAAATAGATTTGGTAGAAGAGGTTATTTTTGCTGCTGTGCATCGCGGTGTAACTAAAATTAAGGGCATAGGTGCCTATAGTGGTGAGGATACCAATGTGCTTTTAACGGTAGTTTCTAAGGTTGAGTCAATGAAATTACGTCATTTGCTTGAAGAATGTGATCCGAATATCTTTATTATTGAATACGAAAATGTATCGGTGATAGGAAATTTCGAAAAAAGATTATAGAAATTTTTACCGAAAAACATCGTTTTTGAGGCTCTTTTTGAGGTTTTTTAATAGATTTTTTGAGAAAGTTTCAAAGTTTTTCAGAGGCCTTAAAGCGTGTATACATGATACTTTATTTGCCCACGAATCCAAGTGTTTTACTAAAAAATCTTAAAAAAGTTGTAAAAAAGGTGTTGACATTACCTTGCCTACGTGGTATTATATACAAGTCGCCGGGATACAGCGACAAACACAAACAACAAAGTTGCGAACAAACGCAACAGAGTGAACCTTGAAAACTGAACATAAACCTAGAAAAAAGCGAATGTGCGGGTCGAGCGTGAAAACGCAAGACCAAGTCAAATAACTTCTTTTTTAAATAATAAGAGCTAGATTAGTTCTTCAATAAACTTTATTGGAGAGTTTGATCCTGGCTCAGGACGAACGCTGGCGGCATGCCTAACACATGCAAGTCGAACGGAGATTACTTCGGTAATCTTAGTGGCGAACGGGTGAGTAACGCGTGGGCAACCTGCCCTCTAGATGGGGACAACATCCCGAAAGGGGTGCTAATACCGAATGTGACAGCAATCTCGCATGAGGATGCTGTGAAAGATGGCCTC
>ENA-OQDC01000125-OQDC01000125.1-human-gut-metagenome-genome-assembly--contig:-NODE-125-length-59029-cov-5.241690_pt1 | contig 59029 bp, 50 predicted proteins | sample MGYA00242770_ERZ504601 | MGnify/ENA primary metagenome ERZ504601 (study PRJEB26092, sample SAMD00036305) | human gut metagenome | host: Homo sapiens | study: EMG produced TPA metagenomics assembly of...
TAAACAATCAAGTTCTTAATGCAAATTTTACCAGTTCTCCCATAATCAATTCGATTAAGGGGGTTAATCAGCCAAATGCGGTATAATATTTGGTAGATTTTTACTGTAAAACATAAAACGCTGTGAAGCGTTCTAATCAGATTTTTTTAATTTGGTCATAATTGTAATCTCTCTATTTAAGGAGATTTACAGTATTTAATTTACCACTTTTACCAAATTGGCTGATTTACATAAAGGAGCATTATTTAACTTTTACAAATCGGTTTTCAGTATCAGAAAACCGATTTTTTATCGAATTTCGACTATTATCCATGATATTAGAAACAAAGTTTAACAGAACTAACTTTTCGATTCACTTGAAAACGGGCATAAAAAATAGGGAAACCTAAAAGATTTCCCCTATTGAAATAAGATATAAATAGATAGAATTAAAATTAGTATATTAAAGTATATAATTGGGAAAAAAGAATTCGCTTCATACAATCAATACTTCGGTTAAAAGAAACCGATTCTTTAAAATTAAACATAGAAAATGCAAACATCTTTAAAGGCCTTTCCTATTGAAACTCTTTAAGCTAATCATGCACTAAATCAAAAACTATATTTTCATGAAGAGTATTTATTGTTCACGGACATATGTTCTACGATTTGCTCCCACTCCCTTTACAACAATTTTCTTCCAATGCCTAGGCAGTGCTGAAGGCAACTGTTTAATACCTTCATCGGTCAAGTCCAAACCACAAAAACCATTAATCACCATCTGAAGCAATCCGCCTGCCCCAGTAGTAAAATAAGGATTTGTTCCTCCTGCACCTTCAGAGATTACCCCGAAAGGCGGCAACTGATTTGGCCGGAAACTACGCACGAACAATTCGTAGGCCTTCTCACCATCACCCAACCGAGCATACTGCAGAGCCAATACAGAATAAGACATGGCAGGCCCTGTTTTATCGATTTTGGGCTCATAGTAGAGTAAATCTCTCTTTATTTCCTCTGGTTGAGTTATGACTTTTAACGGATATGCCAACAAGTTCGCATCTGCCTGTTTAATAACCTGACCATCATATCCATCATATTCTCTAGTCACTCCATCTGAGAATCTGGGTATTCGCAGTCTCTCTGCAATAATGTTCCAAGAAACAGGGGGTGCTACACCACAAAGAACTGCCGCTTTGGAAGCATCTTGCAGAGCGCACATCGCAGCCGCATTGGTAAATGCATTATCATTGACCCCCTCAGCATACTCATCGGCACAAACTACATTGCAAATTGAGTAAGAACCGTCTTCATTCTGCTCCACACGGCTTGACAAGAATTCAGCCACTTTTTCCATCAGAGGATATCCTTCTTCTCGCAACCAACGCATATCACGGCTCATACAATAATAATCCCAAGCAGCAATAGCAATATCTGCCGATATATGATGTTCAAAAGGACCTGTCAAGGCAAAAGTAGGACATGATTCTTCACCAGCATCGTCACTTTCCCAAGGGAACATGGCACCATCATAACCATAGCTAAATGCCCGCTGACACGCTGGTTTCAGCCGATCGGTACGATAATCCATCATTGAGCGTGCTATTCCCTGATTGAGAAAAAGCATAGGAGGAAACATCCAAAACTCCGTATCCCAAAAAATATGTCCATTATACCCTTGCGATGTCAATCCGAACGGTGGTATGCTCAAGCGACTACCTGAACGAGCGCTTGAGTATAAGTGAAAAAGAGCAAAACGCACGGCAAGCTGCGCTTCGGCATCACCTACAATTTGAATATCCCCTTCCCATAACTCATTCCATTGTTTCAAATGTAAATCCATCAGCCTATCAACCCCTTCCTTAGCTCCATAAATAACCTCTCGATCGGATTCATTGCAAGGATCTATAAAATCACGATGCGTACAGACAGCACCTAACAAAGCAAAAGAAAATGTTTCTCCTTTCTTTAGATCCTTTGTAAATACGTTTCGACCATTACCAGTCTCTGTAACTTCCGTTTCATGCTCAAAAATGAAAGTCGAAGTAGCAGAGACCTGCAGTTTTCTATGCCTAGTCAAAGCGGAGGTACGTAAAAGTTTCAAATTGAGTCCAAAATCCTTAATACTCTTCCGGTGCACTACAGGCTGCAAAAAATCATCGGGGACATCAGCACTATTTTCCACCGACAAGCCGACAGGATCTAAAGCTTTTACGTTCACTCTCACCAAACCTGCATAAGGCATACTGCGCAAGGCGCAGATACTATAAGATACTTCCAATTTATTGGCATAAACAAATCGAGTCTGGTGTATGGCTTCTTTCATATTGATACATTGTTCCCAATCGGATAAAAGTTTTCCATTCAATACTTCCCCATCCACTTTCATATCTATACAGAACGGGTTAATACCACAAATCAGCCTACTAACATCATGTGGAACACCTGCATCAAACACATGATTCAGTACTACCTGCTTGACAGAGAAAGGTTCTTTCCAAGGTAAAATACCAATTCCTCCATTTCCTACGGCAGTACCATAATAGGTGCTATGATAATCTGATGTCTTTACACTCCAAAACAGGTCTTGGGCATGAACAAAAGTAAATCCACCCACTATCCATATCAAAGCTAACAGTATATTTTTTTTCATAACTATATTATATCTAACACTAATGTTCTAAAAGCAAATATGATACAAAGAAGACAGATAAAAGCTATTCTGCAGAAAATGTTTTAGACTGTACGTCCCGACTATTTGTACCTACCATGACTTCAAAATCTCCAGGTTCATAAACATATTGCAATTTCGAATTGTAGAATTTTAAATCCTCCTCTGCAATTACAAACTTAACTTCACGGCTTTCCCCTTTCTTTAAGAAAATGCGTTCGAATTTCCTCAGTTCCTTTACCGGACGAACAACATCGGCATAGATATCACGCAAATACAATTGTACGACTTCATAACCATCATAACCTCCTTCGTTTCTAACAGTAACAGAAACAATTATTTTTCCACCTTTCTTTAAAACATTAGAACTTAATACCATATCGTCATATCGGAAATGGGTATAACTCAATCCATAACCAAATGGGTATAATGGGTCATTGCCATCTTCTAAATAATTACTTGTATAACGATTAAACGTACATCTATCCGGATCAGGACGACCTGTATTGTGACTATTGTAATACAACGGAAGTTGCCCTACAGAACGTGGGAATGAAGTCGTAAGCTTTCCACTGGGACTCACTTTTCCAAACAACACGTCAGCAATGGCATCTCCAGCTTCACTACCAGCAAACCAAACATTTAGAATGGAAGGAACAATAGCTGATTCTTCAACTAGCACTAAAGGACGCCCCGTGAAGAGAAGCAACACAACAGGTTTTCCCGTTTTGACTAATGCTTTTAACAAGTCACGCTGAGCATCTGGAATTTCCAGCATAGTTCGTGAAGCAGACTCCCCACTCATCTCAGCACATTCACCCAAAGCAGCTACAATAACATCTGCTCGGGCAGCTATCTGCAATGCTTCTTTCAATAAAGTCTGATTATTTCCACGGTCCAATGGACGCATACCCGCAGCTGCCTTTTCAAGATTTTCATCATAGAAAACATTACTTCCTTTAGCATAAAGGACTTCTCCTTTATCACCTACCGCATCACGAATCCCTTCGAGTAACGTACGATGTTTAGAAGGAGTACACATCATACTCCACGTTCCACACATATTATTACGTGCATTAGCCATCGGACCAATCAGTGCTATTTTTCCTTTAGCAGAAAGGGGAAGCAATGACTTCTCATTTTTTAGCAGAACAAATGTTTCAGATGCAATGCTGCGAGCAATAGAACGATGCTCAGTAGTATAAAGCTGTTTCGATGCTCGTAGGGTATCACTATATTTATAAGGATTGTCAAACAGCCCTAATTTATATTTAGCTTCCAATACACGACGACAAGCCATATTGATTTGTTCTTCAGTCACTTCTCCCTTTTGAAGAGATTCTTTCAATGTGTTCAGAAAACCAGAGGATACCATATCCATATCCGTTCCTGCCTGTAGAGAACGTGCTGATGCTTCTTGCAGAGGAGCAATGCCGTGCGAAGACATTTCGGCAATGGAATTATAATCTGTAACCAACAACCCTTTGAATCCCCATTCTTTTCTGAGCAAGTCAGAAATCAACCATTTATTCGCAGTGGCTGGAATTCCATCAACAATATTGAATGAGCTCATAACACTACCCACCCCGGCATCTACAGCTGCTTTATAAGGAGCAAGGTATTCATTATACATTCGTAATCGGCTCATATCTACCGTATTGTAATCACGTCCTGATTCTGAGGCTCCATAAAGAGCAAAATGTTTTACACAGGAAAGAATTTCATCGTTCCGTTGTAAATTGTTTCCTTGATATCCCCGTACATAGGCCTTTGCCATTAAAGAACCAAGATAAGGATCTTCTCCACTTCCTTCTGCTATACGCCCCCAACGTGCATCACGACAAATATCTACCATCGGACTGAATGTCCAATTCACACCATCTGCACTAGCTTCAATAGCAGATATGCGAGCCATTTTTTCGACAGCTAACGTATCCCAACTACACGAAAGAGCCAATGGAATAGGGAAAATTGTTTCATAGCCATGAACAACATCTGCACCAACAAGCAAGGGAATTTTCAGCCTGCTTTCTTCCACGGCCAAACGTTGTAATTCGTAAATTTTATCGATGCCTTTCACATTAAAAAAGCCACCTATCTCCTGCTTACGAATCATTTCACTCAGTTCTCCATTTTTCACAGTTCCTGTTGTGATATCACCCCAGAAGGCAAATTCAACTGACCAATTTTTTCACGTAACGTCATGCGATCCATCAAATCACTGACATACTGATTCATTTGATTATCAGCCACATCAATTCGAGGAGAGGAACATGCTTCTCCTAATATAGCAACAAGGAATGCTAGAAGAAAATGCCAATATGTTTTCATATTCAGATTAACAATTATTGTTTTTATTCTATAACAGCAGCAAAACCACCGTTTCTCTTCATGGTAATAGTAATAGACGAAGTCTTTGTAACGGGAGTCTGCTTGTGTCTATAATCCATAGCTTGCCGATTAGCATTAATGCCATCTTCAAAACTACTCATTCGATAAGAGCGCCCCTCTTCCAGAAAATCAAGAGGAATTTCAAATTTCCTTTCCTGTACTGCATTGTTGGTTATACCTCCAATAAACCACTTCTTCCCCTTGCGCTTGGCTACAATTACATACTCCCCAACCTTAGCCTTAAGCGCCTTGGTCTGATCCCAAGTTACAGGGACCTGTGAAATAAAACGAGTACAATCCTCGTTTTTTCTGTAATTAACCGGATTGTCAGCCAACATTTGCAATCCACTCTCAAAAAGAACGAATGTAGCTAATTGAAAAGCCCGTGTTCCTACACCCGCCGAATTTGGACGTAAAGCACTGTAGAGTTCAAGTTGCATACTTATCATGGGTCCTGGTGTGTAATCCATAGGGCCTACCGCATTACGCATAAAAGGAAGGTATACAGTGTTATCTGGATAACATCCCCTCATATGTTCCAGACCTTTCACTCCTTCATAGGAAACGACATTGGGATATTTATATTCTAAACCTCCAGGAGTAAAAGATCCATGAAAATCAACTAGGAGATGATGCTTAGCAGCTTCTTTAGCTACACGCTCATAGAAATTCACCATCCACTGGTCACTTCTATCCATAAAGTCGATTTTAACCCCTTTAATCCCCCAATCTTCGTAAGTCTTGAACAAATCAAAATTTTGTTCCACAGCTACCCACGATAGCCATAAGATAATGCCTACATTCTTTTCTTTTCCATACTGAATCAATTCCGGTAAGCGCATTTGTGAATTGGGCTTGTTAGGATTAAGCACAGTTTCAGCCCATCCGGCATCCATTACAATATATGGAACATGAAAGGATGAAGCAAAATCTATGTAATATTTATAAGTATCATAATTGCATCCCGACACAAAATTAACATCTGGACCATAAAGAGCTGCATCATGCCACCATTCCCAACTAGCCAACCCTGGCTTAATCCATGAATTGTCTTCAAGAACACTTTTAGTAGCCAATTTGTAATTCATGGTATTTTCAATGAGCTGGGAATCGTCGCTACTAATAACAAAATAACGCCATGGGTAATTCCGATTTCCTTCAGTTTTTGCTATATAATCAGCCTCTTTAGTAATTTTCATACTCAGATTTCCATCTTCTGCAAACTCCAAAGGTGCTTTGGGGAAAACGGCATTAAATCCATTATAACCATTTCCCTTTAAAAACATACAAGGATAATCAAAACGATCGGATTCGCCCACCAATATTTTATATTGCTTGCGAGTATCAATCAAGATGGGAAGTACGGACATCTTGTCCGTACCCTTCCATTCTTGACAGGTAACATGTGTATACTCTTCTTCATAAGGTGTTTTAAAACCTGAAGGCTGTTGTAAATGGAGCAGATACTCTTCTGGAAAGGAAATAGCAAAATCTTCTCCAAGTACCTCAACCTTATTGGTCTTACGAGTAATAAAACGATAAGCTACCCCATCATCAAAAGCGAAGAATTCAACGGAATAACCTTTGAAATCAAGAGTAAGAGCATTATAACAACTCGTAATAGAAGAGAATTTAAGAGGAACTACAGGCTTCAACTCTTTTGAGAAGCTATTACGCTTCTGTCGCAACAACTTTGGGTTATCTCCCAAAATTTCATCATCTAATAATAAGCGAAGATAATTGTCCTTTAATAAAACTTCATCATTATAGTAAATATCATAATAAATCTTATCTGATAAACAAAACTCCACTTTTATAGTCTTTTCAGGAGAAAACAAAGTCATTTTTTTCTTGCCATATACTGCCGTAGCAAGTAGCCCTATTAACAATAACAGATAATATTTCTTCATACACATGTTTTATTATTTTTGTGAGAATGATGATAAAACGTGATTATACTCCTTTTCACTCAACCGCACCATAGCCCCATGCCGGGAGTCGGGAATCTTACAATCACAAACTACCCATTTTTCTGCCTCTATATGCTCAGCATCAAAACGTACATACTCGTATGGATATCTTTCTGAAAAAATCATCCATCCCTTACCATCGGGTTTTGGCATGAGAATAGGAGCTTCAAAATAAGTACTGGGAGTAGTGACAGGGTGCTTTGGATTTATCAAAGCATAAGAGCCGGTCAAGCATGATGACTTAGCCAATCGAATAGATTTCCCTGTAGGTACACCATCTTCCGGCCACCTTTCGTCCTTAATAACCGCATAGTAGTTTTTACCAATTTTGCGGATTATGACATCAATAGTGGCCATCTCAGATTCATCCTTGTCTGAAAAATCAAACAAACGTTTTGGAGAAGAAAAAGAGCTAAAATCTTCAGTTAGCACATAATATGTACGCATGCTTCTCCATTCATCATCTCCTTTGGCTCCTTTTTTAGCTGCATGCCACGTAACAATATACTGTCTGGAATCCTCATCATAATACAATTTAGGTGCACCGAACCAATTTCTTTCAGTATAATAATTATCAGTAAGGATAAAAGGAGATACTGGAAGTTCCTTTTCAATACTCCAGACTACAAGATCACTTGAGGTCCAAAGCAATGGTTTCTGGTTTTTCTCTGAAACACCGATCATATAATACCTATTGTCATGACCTTTGATTATATCAGGATGTCCTCTGTATTCAGCATTTACTCGTTGATTATTATTCAGTTTAGTCCATTTGCGTGCATCTCTACTTATGTAGTAGTACATATGCCCATAGTCTTCATGTCGCATATGGGCAAAAAGGTACCCTCCCTGAAATTGCGTATTATGAGACTGTCCCTGAACATTCGAAAAGTAAATGCTGACAAGGCATACACAGAAAGTGCTAATAAGTAAGTCCTTAAATTTCATGTATCTAAATTTTAATTAGCCAATGCAATATCATCTTCCCAGTGAGGACGACTATAAGTTTGACTCAAATCCTTTCCGTACGATTTAGCTTGTTCCACCAAATAATTTGGAAGTGGCATGTACTGATGAGTAGGAAGCATTTCTTTAGCCTTGAAACATGCTTGTGCATATTTATTAAAGCGGATTAAATCTATTTTTCGATGTCCTTCATAGAGAAACTCTTTTGCTCTTTCATCTAATATGACATCTAGGAAAGCCTCCTTGGTGGCAGTTTGCTGAGCTGACAAATCACTTAAACCACTTCTTCTTCTCACTTGATTAACAGCATCTACAGCTTGAGAAGAAGGCGCAGCATTAGATCGCCTAACATCTACCTCCGCCATCATCAGCAATACATCAGCCCAACGAGCCAATGGAAAATCGTTACCCTGGAAAGTCGTATTAGTTTCAATGGGGTACTTATAAATAATATATCCACTCCATCGCTGACCCAAATCTTCTTTGGTCACCTTCCCAGTAACCGTGCCTTGATTATTGACCCAATACTCATCCAATATCACAGCCCGACGTTTATCATTTGGTTCATAACTATCATATAGTTTTGGTGAAACATTGTATGCCTGCATCCATCCACCTCCTTGATAGTTAAAAGGTGTAGGATTTCCCTTGTCATCAACTTTAGAAGCATCGTTAGGCGTAGCAAGCATAGACAATGGAAAGAAATTACCGCTACTAACGTCCCCATTGGCAGAAGGATCACAACTTAAAGCCATAATGATTTCACAATTAAAATCATTCGCAGCCTTAAACATATCAACATAAGGATTATCCCCCTTCTTAAACAAACTATATCGATTATCTTTACTCAATTCTTGATACATCTGCATGGCTTTATCATAATAGCCTGTCATATGTTCTCCTTCATTAAGGCAATGTTTCATCATACAAAATTTAGCATAATCTGAAGTATAACGACCGCGTTCCTTTACTTCATTAGGCAGATTATCCGCAGCAAACTGAAAATCATTATAAATCCAGGTACTCATTTCGTCCAACGAAGGTCTGACTAGGTTAGTCAAAGCTGCTTCATTATTTATATTATCCTTATCCACAATTGCAGGCAATGGTCCATAAATATGCATGAGATAATAAAGCATCAGGCCTCTACACAAATGAGCTTCACCTAACAGTCTTTCCTTGCTGACTGTTTTGAAAATTTGATCGTCTGCCTGCTCTAAAGTAGAGATAATCTCAGTAAAGCGAGTAATCTGGGCTAACTTAGGAATGTGGTTGATATTATGCTCACCCACCCATGAACGTTCTGCGTAGACACAATCCCTGTAATCTGCTTGAGAAAGTTTCATCCATGAACCCCAGCCTAAGTTCCATGCAGCCATATTATCAGACGGAGCCTCAAAAACTCTCAGTATCCCCCCTTCAGGGATATAGAAACTATGCTGACCCGGATCGTTTCCTATTTGATACTGCCATGTTGTTGTAAAAGGAATATAGCACGTCATCGTGTAATCTTCATATTCACTTTCTGTTTTAGGATAGTTTTCCGGATTCAATGTTCCGAAAAGTTTAGGATCGAAATTATCTTCACAGCCAGATAAGGCTAATGATGTAATAAAAAACAATATGAAGGATTTTATATTTTTCATAATCACAGTTATTAATATTAATTAGAATACAATGTTTGTTCCAAGTGTGAATGTGCGAGCTTGAGGATATTCGCCTCTGGATGCATTGTTTGCTCCACCCCCACCTGTATATATTTCGGGGTCAAAGCCCTTAAATTTACTGATGACAAACGGATTTTGAACATCTGCATAAACTTTAATGCCTTTCACATATTTTTTGAGTTTACCCAAGATTTTATCCCTGAAATTATAGGATAAAGTTATATTTCTCATTCTCACAAACGAGGCATTTTCCATGTCTATATTAACGCCAGCACCTCCAGGCAATGCACCCATGCGATCCACGGCCAGTCCAGGACGAGTACCATTGGGATTGGTTTGAGAGTTCCAAAGCAGGTAAGCATATTTGTTAGTATTTTCCGGATAGTCTACCGCTAACGGACCAGGTAATGCAGCTCTATACGCAATATTAGACTTAAGGATTCCAAATTGTCCGTACATGAAGAAACTGAACTCCCAATTCTTATAAGTGAATGTATTGCCAAAACCAATATAAATATCTGGTGTATTATCTTTTAGGTAGATATCATTTTCATCAATTTTTCCATCATTGTTCTTATCATCAATAATTGGACAACCTGGAAGTTGGGCTTCTGCCTGCAATGTTTTTTTGTGACTCCGGCATATTGCTGCGGTCAGCGTTAATAATACCAGTCATCTTATAGTAATAGTAGGCATTCATAGGTTCCTTGTTTCTTTTTTGATAGCTACGATAATCATAGTTCGGCATTCTTTCTTTCCAGAACGAATTCGTTTTCGAGAAAGTCAGTTGCGTGTTCCAATTAAAATCTCCGACCATATTTTTAGTATCAAGCATAATTTCCCATCCTTGACGATAGAAATGACCTCCATTTATAGGACGAGTTGGGTAAATGGCAAGAGGTGATGTTGATGCATAGCCCAATAAGCTGGTCACATCATTGCGGAATACATCAATACTACCACTTACTCGGTTTTTGAACAAGTAGAAATCCAAACCGATATTCTTCATGATAGTTTTTTGCCAACTTACGTCAGGATAATTAGTTCCCATTGAGACACAAGGTACATAAAAAAGGCCATTATCATTGAAGCCTACCTTAAATCCGCTAGGCTCATAAACACCATAAAGTGAACTACCTAAATTATCCTGTCCTGTTTTACCATAACTAGCTCTCAGTTTTAACAAATTAATCCAAAAAACATCCTTAAGAAATTTTTCATTTGAAATTTTCCACGCTGCTGAAACAGAAGGGAACAAAGCATATTTTTTCCCTGGAAAAAACTTATCGGTTCCATCTCGACGAAGGGTCGCTGAAATGACATATCTATCCAAGACATCGAAGCTTAATTTAAAGAACTGAGATCTTTTTTCATTTTTCAATGTATGAGAAGTTGGATATATCTTTCCTTTTGCTGAACTAATATCATGCTCATTAATCATGTCGTGTGTATCTTCGTAAGAGATACCGTATCCTTCATTGCTTTCCAAATATTTTCCCATACCAGCCATGGCATCCACTTGTACGAAATTAAACATATATTTCGAAAATGACAACATCGCTTCTAGGGTTTGTGTCTGCCTACGCTGTGAGTAAATATTTCCTCTTGACTTATACATTCTGGCAAAATACACATCGGATGGAATGAATGTTGATCTTCTGACATTTTCTTGATTCATGCCATATACCCCTTTAAATACTAGAATGTCTTTATACAACTTCGCGTTGATAGAGAAATTTAAACTATATCCATTCTCTTTACTATAGTCCACAATATCCTCCATTGCTTTGGGATTAGGAATATTACGGAAAATTGTATAACTCCCATCATCCTGCTTCACCGGCAAATAAGATGGATACAGAAGAGCTGATGTCAAAACACTAGGAGCAACATCACCCTGATTTCCTGTATCAGTACCAATTATACCATTATCATATGTATTCTGATTAGCGTTAAAAACCGATGTCAAGTTCAAGAAAGGGAACAAATCCAAACCTAAATTACCATGAACAGAATATTTAGTCATGCCAGATCTTGATACAGTACCTTGCTGCTTCAAGTAGCTTCCTCCTAGATAATACTTAAATTTAGAGTGTCCTCCGCTAATCGTCAGATTATGTTTGGTAAGGAAACCATTACGTAATACCAAGTCCTTCCAGTCCGTATCGGTTGCATTTTGCATATCCGCTTCAGTAAACTGAGGTTTCCATTTTCCATCATAAGGAGTTGTTCCATAAGGATATTGCTTGTTATTATACAAATAGTTTTCCTTATTGAAAACATTAGCTAACTCCATGTACTCTTTTGAATTCAGAACATCTAGATATGGATAGTTACGTACAAAGAATAGCTGCCATCATACACAATATTAGGTGCTCCTTCTTTTCCTTTCTTAGTAGTAATCAATATAACTCCATTATCAGCTCCAATACCATAGATAGCCGCAGAGGCATCTTTAAGAATTTCTACAGACTCCACATCTGCCGGATTTAAATTGGCAATACCATTACGATCGATATTATTCGGAAGACCCACTTGGCCACAATTACCACTAAGGGCATTATTCGGCATAACGATACCATCAATTACATAGATAGGATTTCCTCCTCCACGAATTGATATATTCACCTTTCCATCTGGCTGCATACTATTCACTGTTGCCTGTAACCCAGCAGCTCGTCCCATCAACAATTGGTTGACATGGCTGGTACCAGCTTGTGAAATTTTATCAGTTTTCACTTGCGCAATAGCGGTCGTAAGATTTTTCTTCGACACAGAGCCATAACCCACAACTACAACTTCATCAATGAGTTTTATATCTTCACTCAGATAAATTTCTAAAAACGATTTATCCAGCACATCAAGCACTTGCGACTCATATCCAATATAAGAAACAACAATTTTCTTATCTGCTGAAACATTTATTGCAAAATTACCATTAATATCGCTGATTGCGCCAATTGATTCCTTTTCCACCGCGATACTTGCCCCAATTATAGGTTCCCCCGTTTTACGGTCTTTGATTATACCTTTCAACATTTTTGTATTGGTCTTTACCGTTTTTTTTCGCGCTCAGTATAATCTGTCTATTCTTGATTTGATACTGAATAGAAGTTCCTTTCAGCAAGGTTTCCAATACATTATGTATTGTTTGTTTATCAACATGTATAGTACGCTTTTGACGAACATCAATCACCTGTTTACTATACTGAAAAGAATACGCTGTTTTCTCTTCGATCTTGCTTAACACATGCTCCAATGATACATTATCCAAATGAAGCGTTATTTTCTCGTTCTGTGCCCAACCAATTCCAGTAGATAACAGCACAATTAAAAAGAATAAAAAAGGATACTTTTTATTTTTCATAGTTTTAAAAATTTGATAATTATATTTTGTCTTTATTGCTTTGCTAATTTTAGCCAATTCTTTCCCGTTTATATTAAAGACTGTTTAGAAAGAAAACCCCACATAAAAACACCTAAAAATTTTTAGTTTTTTTCGTCAGCCTACCAATATCATCGTAAATATCTGTAATACTATATATTAATGATATGGCAAATATGAAACTATTTCAGTTCGAAACAAACTTTAGAACGAATATCAGCAGATGAAGAAGCTATCAAAGCTTCATATTTTCCTGGCTCAGCAGCCCATTTATGCTGTTTGTCGTCAAAGTATGATAGTTCTTCAGCTGTAATAGTAAACAAACCCTCTTTCGTTTCATTTGGCTGAAGTTCTACTTTACAAAAGCCCTTCAATTCTTTAATGAGCCAAATTACAGAAAATTTCAGACTTTTAATATATAGCTGTATAACTTCAGCCCCAACACGTTTGCCTGTATTTGTAATTGGAAGAGTAATACATAACTGCCCACTCTTGTCCATAGACGTGCTACTTACCTTGGGGTTTCCATACTCAAATGTAGTATAGCTTAAGCCATGACCAAAAGGGAAATTGGGTGTTAACTTGTTTTTATCAATAAAGCGATAACCAACAAATAATCCTTCGTTATAGGGTATGTCATAAACCTCATTTCCTAAAGCATCGACACCTTTGTGACCTGGATATTCGTCCACCCTGTGAGCACCACACTGATCAAGACCCGCATAATATATATGGAAGCTTACCACTAGGACTAACATCCCCCATGAGTATAGAAGCCCAAACATTGCCAGTTTCACTTCCCAGGTACCAAGCTTGATTCTTCCAAGGCATAGCTACACCTGTTCCACTGATGTTGATTACAACCAGTTTTTTATTAACTTGCAGTAAATCCATAATCAATCCATTTTGATTATAAGGCAAATCCATTGTTGTTCGGTCCGTACCTTCACAATCCTAATAGTTACTTTTATTTAGTCCTCCTATAAAAAGAACGATATCAGCATTACCAGCTGCGTGCAGAGCTTCTGCTCCGATTTCTTCTGGACTACGGTCATCCTTCAAGTTTTGCCCAGTTTTTACCCCCAGTAGGATCACCTACGTATCCACGGGCATATATGATTTCAGCTTGTTTACCAATACGTTTTCTCAGTCCTTCCAAAGGAGTAACTTCATACTTGGCTTTCAAAGAGGAAGAGCCACCTCCAACAGTCATCATTTTAATGGCATTTTCACCAATAACAGTAATACGTCTTACCTTTGATAAATCAATTGGAAGTAAATTTTCATTGTTTTGCAAAAGTACCATACCTTCTGCTCCTACTTTTCGGCAAGCATCTTTATGTGCATCTGCGACCATTGATCCCCAGGGTCGATCACTATTCATGGCAGTACGAAACGTTAGTCTTAATACTCGACGCACCTTTTCGTTTAATTCTTTATCAGTATAAATGCCTTCTTTTATACCTTTCAAATATGGGTTTGCCAACCAATAGTTATCATAGGCATTGCTAGCCCCCTCTGTTAACCCATCTGTCCAGCTTCCGAACTCCATATCCAAGCCTCCAATAATAGCAGTTTGTGTATCATGAACAGCTCCCCAATCTGATATGACCGCACCATCCCACTACCATTCTTCTTTCAAAATCTGATTCATCAGTATTGGATTATAACTAGCGTGTTCGCCTCGAAATAAATTATAGCCTCCCATAAAGTACCAAGCCTTACCCTCTACTGCAGCTGCCTTAAAACCTGGAAGGTATATTTCATAAAGCGTACGATCATCAACTATCGGATTGGAAGTGTGACGGTTGATTTTATTATTATTTAAAGCAAAGTGCTTCATGCAGGCAGAAACCCCATTGCTTTGCACGCCCTAAACATAGGGTACCACCATACGACTAATCAGGTATGGATCTTCTCCCATATACTCAAAATTACGTCCACAAAGAGGAGTTCTATAAACATTTATCCTAGGACCTAGTAATACACTTTTGTTGCGGAAACGAGCCTCTTTTCCAATGCTTTTATAAAATAAAGCCATGTCGGGATTCCATGTAGCCGCCAGACAAGAAAGTGCAAGAAAAGCCATGCAAGAATCATTGGTCCAACCTGCCTGATCCCATTCATCCCACATGACCTCAGGACGTATGCCCATTGGACCATTAGTACACCATAATTCCGGAATACCCAATCTGGGCACACCAGGAGCACTGAATTTAGATTGCGCATGAATAATATTTATTTTTTCCTGTAAAGTCATACGAGAAAGAGCATCCTCCACACGCTGTTTTATTGGTTGATTTTTATCCAAATAGACTGGAGTTTGCGCTGAAGCGGATATACCACAAAACACAAAAGCGCAAAAATGTAATAGTTTTCAGTGTTTTAATTTTCATATTTAGCATTTTTGAATTGTAACAAAGTCTATTATTGAAAGAAAGCTACCACTTATCTCAAAGAAGTTAAAGAGCTGCGCGTAACCCCCTTAAACGTCATTTTTACAGGTTTTATATAACCTTCATCATCAAAAAAATCATCCGTTCAATGCAAACAACACGGGCATTCCCATCTGTTTCATTTAAGGGATGGCGATGATACACTATATACCATTCATCATCTTTCAACCCCTTTATCACAGAATGGTGTCCAGCTCCAGTAGCAACCTCCTCATCTTGTTTCCAATAATTTTTTCCGACTCGCTTTAAAAGGCCCGAATGGCGAATCTGCCATGGCGTAAGCTACACAATAGTCAGGACCAGTCCAATCACCTTCTGACCACATAAAATAATACTTCCCTTGATGCTTTAACATAAAAGGCCCTTCAACATAATTGTCTGGAGTTACTTCCTTACAAAGCGAGCCATCTTCAAAGGGAACAAGATGCAACAAATCATCACTTAATTTCACCATATTGCAATGCCCCCAACCTCCATAATACATGTAATAACTGCCATCATCATCCTTGAATACAAACTGATCGATAGGTTGTGCCCCGTTTATTATCTCATTGATTAATGGCTTACCCAAGCATCCTTAACGGCCCTTCTGGACTATCAGCAACAGCTACGCCGATACCACCAATTTCACCTTCGTGGACATCATTAGCAGAAAAGTACAGATAATACTTTCATTAGCATAAATAATTGCGGGTGCCCATAGAGCTTTTCCAACCATGGATACATTTCTTACCGAAAGAATTTGGATGTGCTTTTTCCAAGTCACAAGATCGGGTGAAGAAAAAGCATCTAAAAATAGTTGCTGCTCAAATGGAGCTGAATAAGTAGGAAAAATCCAGTAACGGTTGTCAAACACTACCCCTTCAGGATCGGCATACCATCCTTCAAATAACGGATTGCCACTTTCTTGAACAGCTTTCGTATTGTTCAGTGAACACGACGAAAAGAATTGCCCACCTAACAATACATAAAAAACTAATAATTTGCACTTTATATTTAACATATGAGCTCTATTAATCGAAGTATGGATGCAGCCATATTCACTGCATCCATACAGTTAAAGATGTATTATGACTTACTTAACCTCAGTCAGCTCCAACACCCAGCTATCATACTCCTTATTTAAATCAAGAGCAAAACCGGCATTCATCAAAAGATCACCGGAAAAAATCCGATTGTGTAAATAACAAGGTTTATCATCTGCAGCCAAATTTAATTCTCTTATTTGATACTTCTTGTTTTTATCCAAACCATCCAGACGCACATGATGTAATCGTGGGTTAACATAGTGTTCCATTTTAAAAGCAAAGAACACTGCACGGTCTTTATTCTCAGTAACATACATCATTGACGCAACCGCTTTCTTTTCATACGGAGAAATCAGACGATATTGGTCTCCATACTGAATAACCGTACGAATCCCTTTATAAGTGTCAATGGCCTTTTTGGAAAATTCTTTTTCATCTGCATTCATATTCTTAGGTTGAATTTCCATACCTAAGCGACCAGTCATCGCAACATCAAAACGAAATTTCAATGGAACAAGACGGCCTGTCTGATGATTGGACGATGCACTTACATGCTGAGCCATTGCTATAGATGGATAAAAGTAAGATGTTCCCCATTGGATGAAGAGGCGCTGCAAAGCATCTGTATTATCACTAACCCAAAACTCGTTGAAATAAGGCATCACTCCGTAGCTGGCACGTCCGCCACCACTACCACAAGCTTGCATAACTACATCAGGGTATTTAGCGCGAATCCTTTCCAATACATTTATTAAGCCACGGTGATAATCAATATAAATATGTGATTGTTTATCCTTTGGCAGGTAGCTTGAGCCATAGTTCATTATTTCTCCATTAGCATCCCATTTGATATAAGCAATTTCCGGATTCTTACTCAATAGCCCATCTACTACACTGAAAACAAAATCCTGAACCTTAGGATTACACAAGTCCAGTACTACTTGTGTACCACCACGGCCACACATTAATTCTCTATTCATAGAACGCAGTACCCAATCAGGGTGCTTTTCAACCAACTCACTTTTTGTATTAGTAAATTCCGGTTCGATCCAAATACCAAACTTAATCCCATATTTTTTAGCAGTATCTGTAAGTCCTTTAATACCATGAGGGAGTTTTTGAGTGTCTACTACCCAGTCACCCAATGATGAATTATCTTGTATACGACGATATTTATTCCCGAACCATCCGTCGTCCATTACAAATAGTTCACCACCCATGGCTGCGAAATCCTTCATCATCTGATCCATTTCTTGTTCCTTGATATTAAGGTAAACCCCTTCCCAGCTGTTCAACAGAATATCTCTCGGCTTATCACAGCTATATACCATACCCATACGAGCCCATCGGTGGAGGTTCCTACTAGCTTCACCTAATCCTTCACAAGAATAAGTAAGAGCAAGTTTAGGAGTAGTAAATACTTCACGTGGTTCAAGTTTGTATTCAGAAGCCTCTTCATTCATACCGGCAAAAACATGATGCACATGACTACCATACGTATCATCAGAATCTATCCTAATTTTCGTACGTCCACCCCAACACAGAACAGCTCCAATAACACGTCCACTATTTTCCTGAGGTTTACCATCCAATGAAAACATAACCTCTGAGTGTTCACCCAATCCGTTACGTACTCCATCCATATTTTTTATAACTTTCATCCCAGAAGTCAACGGTTCTGTAGTAATCCGAGTCTCAGTACCCCAATGTCCGGATAGAGAAGAGATCCACACGTCGCCTCTACGAATCATAAAATGACCTGAATCAAAGCGCTTAAGTACTACCGCTTTCTTTTCGTTATGAGAATATTCAGTCCATGTTTCAATAATATCCAAATTGTTGAAAGCCCGAAAATTCAACGTTACATAAAAAGGGTAAACTCTGTCTTTTAAATGAATCACTGTAAGCTTTGCGCTTTTTTCATCCAAAGTTTCCACTTTGTCTACAATCAAATCCAATGTTAAGTTACCATCAGCATGAACCACCTGTAATGCTGAACTTTCATAAGATGAAGTACCAAATACCGGATAAGCTGGACGGCTCAATCCATTCCACGAATCAAAGACCTGATCTATTTGATTCTCATTAATTCTGTCACCAAAATAAGCAAATTGCAATTGCTGACCCTCTCCCCACGTATTCAATAAAATAGATGAACGGGGAGTAGAAATTAGTACTTTGCCATTCCATGCCTGAAGAATACCAGCAGGATATAACAAGCATAACAATAATACATAAACGATTTTCTTCATTGTTTTAAATTATTCAGTTAAACACATTCTAGTAAATTGTACTCGGATTTTCATTTAAAGAAATAAACGGATACGCAAAGATTGGCGGGCGCACAGCGCAAGTGTAACCATTAAAGTATCTGCTCATAGACTAATAGTTAAAAGGTTAATTAATATATTTATAGTAATGCTATCTGTAATACAAAGAATAATACGCATAATGTGTTAAGTAACCACACACTATAAATTTCCACCTATTCATGATTTATAGACTCATGAACTCAATTCCTCCATTAAAAGATTTAGGCGGCCATAGTATTCCACGCATAACATTTTTAAGACGGTTAACAACGTGATCACCACAGTATATTAACACTTTTTTATATATAGATATCAAACTATTTACATACCTTACTTCAAAAAAAGAACTGCCAATCTACCAGATCATTCTATAATTATAAATATGAAGAAGACAGATATACTATTAAATAATAAAGGTTATGTATGCTAAAGCTATGTCAAACTGAACACAAGGAATGAGCCATATAGAGCATACCTTAACACATATCCAATTGATAGATTTTTCCAAAAGAATCTTGCATAATTAAAAGGATTTGGCTAATTTTGACCATGTTCTATGGTTCAGTTTTTTCATGTGAAAAGCGGGGACTTTTCTTTAACTTACTGAATTTAAGGATATTATCAACTTAAATACTTAATTATTAATTAATTAGTTAGTTATAACTTTATTTTTTGTCATCTATTTACATATTTACCAAACAATTATAAATCTAATAGTTATAGAACACGCAATGGAAGATGAACAAACAAATAGGACAAAAAGTGCGTCAGAAGATTCTTTTTACATAAAAGAGCTTAAACAAGGAAATATAAAAGCCTTTGAGTTTCTATTTAATAAGTATTATAAAGACCTTGTCTATTTTTGCAACGTTTTTCTAAAGGACCAAGAAAATAGTGAAGATTTGGTACAGGATATCTTTGCACGCTTATGGGAAAATCGAGAACATCTCGATATTAAAGGTGCTTTAAAATCGTATCTTATGACTGCCGTGAAAAACAATAGTTTAGAAGAACTCAAACATCAGAATGTTATTAGGGTCTATCAAGATTATGCAATTGCTCACAATGACCCATTTGACTATGATGTAGAAAACTATATTTTATACTCAGAATTAAATCAACAACTTCAAAAGGAACTGAATAAACTCCCTAAAGAAATGAGGGAAGTATTTGAAATGCATCGATTTAAGAATAAGAAATACCATGAAATTGCCAATGAATTAAATGTATCAGTGAGAACAATAGAAAATCGAATCAGCAAGGTGTTAGAGGTTTTAAGAAAGAACATGAAAGGGTTTTATAACTTTATTTTATATTCTTTTTTATAAAAAAATGGTGGTATATTCTTTTACAACAGTCTTATAATTAATAGTTTGTTAAGAATTCGCCAAGCTTAAGCGGCTCTGGCTGTAAATAAAATGAGTTCTTTGAAAAGTTTGTCAATAACTTGCATGTCTGGGTTAATCCCAAACACGCAAATAAATCGTTCAAGCATATAAGCATTGTGTATGAATGACTTGCAAGAGGATATGGAATAGGCTATTCCGAGCCTCTTACATGCCGCTTTGGCCAAGTTGACAGCAGCAAGCGATGCATTGAAGTGAAAATTCAACTTTCTGAAGTCAGTTAACTGACAGTTGGTGATTCCTGCATGTTGCTTTCCATCTCTAAAGCAAAATTCCAACTGGAACCTGGTTCTGTAATAATCCAAGACTTCGCGTCCATCCATGGAATCGTCTGTAGAGAAATAAAGCTGCCACTTGTCTGTCCTCCCGTCCATCGGATATCAGACGGCTAAGGAAACATACCTTTTGAGAGCTTTTGCATATACACTCAATCCGTACAGCTTTCCCTTGTTCACCTCGTATTCCTTGCACCGGGTCAGATCTAGATTGGCAAAGTCAATCCTGCCGTCAAACCACTTGGGATGGCCAGGTTTTCCTGTTTTCTTTTCCAATGTTGGATAGTACAGGACTACGTCATTCCTGAAGCGGCTGATGACATGGAAATCACTCTCACACATAGGCGTTATGAACGTTTCCTTGGAAAAGAATGCGTCTGCAACCACCGTTCTGAATATGCTCTGTAGCTCGTCTTTTCTACTGATAAGATAGTTGCTATACCAGTCAACTAGGTTCTTACCCATATTATCCAAGGTCTTACAATCCGACGTCTGAATGGAACCTAAAGTCATGCATTCATGGTTGTCGATGTCAATGACACCGATGCCCATGATTTCCAATCTTCGCTTATAATCCCCGGCACAGCCTGACCAGAAGACCAATCCAAGGTGTCTTATGACCGGACTTGGGGATATAGGAAGGATCGATGGTGATGGCTTTTCTTTTGCCTATGAGATGCTTGCTGATGATAGAGGCGTTGAACGCAAACCGGTCGAAAGTTTCATTCCCAAAAAGGTTACGGTATGTCTGTTCCGAAAAACATCCATACCTGCCCAATTGGAGGAAATTTATACGATCCGGGATGGCCATGAATAATTTCATGGTGTCCATGAACGTTTTTTCAAAAGGTTTGTGTATATTCACGACTGATTTGAGAGCCGACAGGCACTCGGATTGGTATTGCATAAGGAGTGTTTCTTTAGCCATAACCAGATGAATAGTTAACTTTTAATTTACTAAAAAATCAACAAATCATGCAGCACTTTTACCTTTGTTATCAGCATGTTAGCTCACTTTTTTCAGCACATTTCTTCATGCTTAACCATTCGTTTTTGACAACATTTCAATGACCTCTTTAATGTTTTCGAACCGACTCTTGCCGGTTCTATTATTTAACTTTTAATATTTCGGTAAAAATTTACCGAAATATTGATAATTTGAAACGAGATTAAAATATGAGAGAAGAGAATCAATATAGAATAGCTGAACTTATTCTGAGATATTTAGAAACAAAGGCATCGCTAGAGGAAATAACTGAACTAAAAGAATGGATTAGTCTTTCGGAAGAAAATAGAATTTTTTTCAAAAAATGAGAAATATTTGGGAAATGACAGATCCTTCCACTAGTCAAATGAACATTGACATACAGTCGGCATTACTCAAAACAAAAGTCAAAGCAGGAATCGAACCAGGAAAAACGAATGTTTCCACACCCAAACAAATAGTACTCTATTTTCAACGAATAGCTGCTATTCTCTTTTTTCCTATTCTGATAACCTTGTTCACCCTAATGATGAATAAGAAAGAAGAGTCGCTGACCTATTATAAAGCGAGTACACCTTACGGTTCTATTTCGGAAATTATTTTGCCGGACAGCTCGAAGGTTTGGTTAGATGCTGGTAGTACATTGGAATACCCTTCGCAATTTATAAATAACACACGAAGGGTATGCATGAGTGGCGAGGCATACTTTGAAGTACACGCTGATAAAAATAACCCTTTCATCATTCAAGCTGATGAATTGGAAATTACAGCCACTGGTACGGCCTTTAACGTTGCTAGTTTTACACATAGCATGGAGCAAAAAATCACATTAATATCTGGGAAAGTATCTGTTTCACAAGGCAAAGAAACAAAACACCTACTTCCTGGTCAACAATTAACCTACCAGCGAAACACCAAACGTATGGAAATAACTTCCACCGATACATTTAAATATATAGCCTGGAAAGATGGGATCATCGCATTTAGAGATGATTCTTTAGAAACTATTCTTGATCGACTAGAACAAGTCTATAAGGTCCGATTTGTCATGAAAGACCTTGATATAAAACAATATACATATAGAGCAACATTTAAAGGAGAGAATTTGGATGAAATAATAAATTGTATGGAAGAAGGGGCACCTATAAAATTCCGAAAAAGGTATAACGATTTCAAGCAGGGAGATACACTTACAATAGAAGTAAGTAAAAAGTAACCCGCTATCGGAATTTACAATTATAAAACCGTTGATTGGTATCAGACATACACAAATCTATACCAACAATGGGTTTTATATGATTGGCCTTTTAAAGATAAATAACAATAGCCGCTTAGTGCATTAGTACGAGGTAGATGAGAGCACTTTTCAGAGAATGGATAAAATCAATAGTAACGATGAAATAAGGGTAGTGTAAAATAAACTGTGTCACGCATTATTTCCTATTAGAAAACTCATCGGTCGGGGAACGGCCAGCACCAAGGGGCGGGACCACCCGTCCCGACGAGCGTAAAATTACAATAATTTAAATCGTTCTCCAAACTTTATGGCCAGTTGCTGTGAGATTGTAGCCCAATTGGCAAGTGGCATAGTTCACTTCTTCCGTATATTACGGTATGCAAGATAAACCAGTTTTTCAAGGGCTGTATCCGACGGGAACACGCCTTTGTTTTTTGTTACCTTACGGATCTGACGGTGATACCCTTCAACAGTATTTGTTGTATATATGAGCTTACGAATAGCCGGAGTGTACTGGAAATATTCGGACAGCTTATCCCAATTGTCTTGCCAGGACCCGATAACGATAGGATACTGTTCACCCCATTTTTCTTCCAGCTTAAGAAGTTCATTTTCTGCCGATTCTTTATTTACAGCCTGATAAACGCATTTCAAATCCTTCAGGAATTCCTTTTGATTTTTGGAGCCTACATGTTTGACGGAATTACGAATCTGATGTACAGCACAAAGCTGTACGGCTGCATTGGGATAAACGCTTTGGATTGCTTCAGGAAAACCTCTCAAGCCGTCTATACAGGCTATAAGAATATCTTCAACTCCACGGTTCTGAAGGTCTGTCAGAACACTGAGCCAGAAGTTTGCTCCCTCATTTCTTGATATATACATTCCGAGCAGCTCCTTATGTCCTTCTCTGTCAATACCCAGCACATTATAGATTGCACGTGTAACAGCACAACCACGTTCATCCGTTACTTTATAATGGATGGCATCCATCCAGACTATAGGATAGACAGAATCAAGCATACGTGATTTCCATGCCTTTATGTCCGGAAGTACACGGTCTGTAATGGAACTGATTGTATCTGCCGATACACGATTACCAAGATTCTCTTCCATCCAGTCACTAATCTCACGTGTGCTGTTGCCAAGAGCATACAGGCCAATTATACGGTCAGCAACGTCTTCTGCCAGAATGGTCTCACGCTTCTTAATAAATTGTGGATCAAAACTTGAATTACGGTCACGGGGAGTGGATACGGTTACCTCACCCAATGGAGTCTGGACCTACTTTTGCATTTTCCCGTTACGGCGGTTACCCATCTGACGTTCTTCTTCTGTAAGATATGCATCCATCTCACCCTCCAGAGCTGCATTCAGAATGTTTTCCAATAAAGGGGCAAAAGCACCGTCTTTACCTAACAAAGGCTTACCTGCTTTCAGCTGTTCAATAGCCTTGTTCTTGATACTCTCAAAATCAAATTCTTCTTTCATACGAAAAAAACAGTGTTAGCAAAGTTAATATTTTATTTCTTTTCTTTGCTGACACAGTTTAATTTACATCCTCCATATCGCATGCTTTCGCAGTGATAGATTATGGTGCCCAGGTCACATTCACCGGTTTCAGCCAACTGGTCGATGACTTTGAAGATGTCATCCACCAGGATGCCGTCCGTCATGATGGCTTCGCGGTAGCTCGGTGAGCAGAAGGGGTGGTCGTTACTTTCAGAGTGTTCTTCATCATAGGCATCATCGTTGCTTTCTTCGGATGCTTGTTCATCAGAAGGTTTTTCAGACTCTGCTTCTTTAGCAGGTTCCTCGGTCGTTTCATCATCCGAAGATTGAGAAGAAGTTTCGTCCTGTTCGGTGTCCAATTCAGTTTCATTGGATGTTTCTTCTGAATTGTCTGATTGCTCCTTTTCATCGTCGGATTCTTCTTTCCCTTCCTGTGAAGCATCGGCATCCGATTGTGCTTCGGATTCCTCTTTCTTTTCCTCTTCCTTCTTCGGTTCCTCCCTGCTCACCTTATGAGGTCGGAAGGACTGTGCTTCGTCCGATATGTCTACATCCTCCTCAGGTGAGTCGATGAGTACCACATCTATCTCTGGGTCATTGTGCAGTTTCTCCACCAGCGAGGTCCTATCCACTTTGTTGTTGGGTTCGTATGACCAGACTTCATAGGGTAGTTGTTCCTCTCATACTTCTTGATGTCTGCCTTGCGGCATTTCATGATCAAGTGTTGGAAGTCGCAGTCGATGATAACCACCCGGACGCCTTTTGCCACTAAGTAGTTGGCAAAGGTGACTATGACCGGGGTCTGTATCATGTTGTTTTCCGTTTATTAAATTCGCAAGCAAAAGTAAATGCTGGAACAGGGAAAACCTAAATGTACAACATCAATGTGCTTTCGGTTGCTAAAACCGGGGGGTGAATGGACTTCGGAACAAGGGAATCTGAGAAAAATTAGCCCAAAAAGTTACAACTAAAAGTCCCCATTTGACTTTCTGTTGTAACTTAAATCATTAAACATCAATACTAAATCTTCAACGAGCGTCCGTCGTCCACCTCGTCGTAGTTCGTTTTCTTGCCAACTTCCCATTCGCGGTTAGCACTGTGACTGCCGACTCCTTCTTTCCGGAGTTTACCCAATCCTTGATGGGACTTCCGCTGTAAACTTTTGATTGGATTGAGTGTATTCTTCTTGGGCTTCTTCTTCACCCGTTCCACATCAAAACCTTCTTGATACATAGCGCTGCGGGGGGGACTTCACTTCGGGATTCTGGAATATATCACGCAATTTGTCCACAGCATCAGCATACTTGGGAGGACGTTCTGTAGAAATGTCCACCAGGTCCGGACGGTCCACCTTGAATGCCTTGCACAGCATTTCCACTTCGGCTTCGTTCTGCAGGCGGAATTTCTCAATGAAACTGATGCGATTATTACGGTCTATGGCCTTGGCCATGAAAGGCGGCAAGGGTCTGCTCTGGCCATCGTAGTAGATGACACCTTTCTTTATATAGGCATGCTGTTTCTTGAATTTCTGGAAGATTTCTCCCTGCGTGGCCTTAGGATTGAGGGTCAGCAACTGGTCTATGAATGCTTCTATCCGGTCAAAGCGTTGTTCGGGGTAGCAAAGTCGAGCAGTTCTTCTACGGCAAGGACCCGGGCACCATGAATGACGGTCTTGTTGGCATGGTCTATCAGCATATAGCCGTAGGGCTTGTCTTTCTTGCCGAAGAAAACCACATCCACTCCGAAGTTCTTCTTTATTTCCTTCTGCAGTTCTTCCTTGTTGGCACATACATCCCGGTATTTCTTCAGGTAGGCTCTCAACTGGCGATTGCGTGCCTTATCCTGATAGCCTTTCTTGAACAGGGCTTCAATCTCTGCCAGAGGAATTTTCTTTTGGATTCTGCCTCCTTGCTTGACGAAGACGTTCCCGTCTTTCTGAAAGACTTCATAGCCCATGGTTCCTATCACGGCCTTGAACTGGGTGAAGGAAGAAAAGCTGTACTGTTTGACGGCCTCGATGTCCTTGTCTGTTTTCTGCTGCCGGTCCATACCGAGTATCTTGTCAATGAGCGTCTGCATTCATGGTTATGCTGTATCTTGCGACCGTCGGGCGCCACTCTCGAAGTAACAATGTGTAGGTGTGCATTGTCTGTATCGTTGTGGGAATAAATGAGCCAGGGTTGTCCGGGTTCGGCATAGCCCATTTCTTGAAGATACTGGTGCGCGAAATCAAGCAACTGGGCTTCTGACATCTCGTAGCCCTTGCAGGAGATGGCTGCATGGAACTGGGCTTTCTGGATTCTGGGATTCATGGAGGAATATTCCATGAGAAACTGAGCCAGCTCTTCAGGGGTTGGCTTGCGCACTTCACCGAGTGCTCCGAAGTTTTTTATCTCCAGTAACCGGGCTACACCTTTCGCCACCTTCCGTTCATTATAATCTACGGCATGGAAGTTCGAACTTCCGGGTAAAATGGTTGCAATCATCTGAATATTCGGATTAGTTGGGTTCAACGGTTAAAGTATATACCGCACAAACATTACTTCAGTGTTTTGTTTTTTATACACTTGAGTGTAATCAATTCCAAATCCCGTTTGATGCGGTCATCGTTTCCTGTGTTTCCCGAATGGTTGGAAGCACAATCTCTTGGCTATAGCTGGGTGCGAGTAACCAGGCTACCGCCAGCTCATTGGCTCGTTTGACCACCTGATTTAGGTTTCCGCCTGCCCAGGACAGTTCCTTCTGATTCTTTCGGTAAAATTCTCCGAGTTCTCGGATCAACTCGATGCGTTTCCTTCACATCCACATTGGAAAATTCCTGCACTGCAGACAGGATATAGTGGCTCACAGAGTGGAATAAGCCTGATTTTTTCCTTCAACAGTTGGGCTTCCTCGGGATAAGCCGTAACTGGAATACTTTGGTTTTTCTGTTTCATACTTCCTTTGATTACTTGTTAGCTGGGTTCTCCGGACACCTATTTCGCATAGCGAAACAGCGATTTATCGCTCCGTTGCGGCAGTAATCGGCAAGTGACTCTTGTGAGGACAAAACTCCGTTTTGTAATGACAAGAGTACAACTTGCTTGACAAATCCTGCAACGCAGTTCGATGTCTTCCCGGTAGCTTTAGAGACCTCAAAGAAGCACAAAAACGGCGAAACGCAAAAATTCACAACATCATTCTTGGGAAAAATATTCGGTAATATTAGCCTGATTATCAAGTGTTCCAAATTTCTTTATCCGTAGTTTTCTGCATCTTTGGAACGGCATACGTCTGTATAGAAATCACTTGTTGCCAAGCTGGGCTATTGCCTTGAACTAATGGTTCATCCGTCCCATATTCCAAGGTTGCAAAGGCTATACATACTTCAATGTTCTATAGACAATGACTTCAAGGGCAAAAGGGCATTACTGCGTATGGACTCAGAACAGAAGTGAAAAAGAAGTGTGGAAGCGTATGGAAATGCGGCCGTATAAAAGTATCAACAGCAAATATCATGGTACTTATGACCTAAAACATAGAGAGTGTCTCACTTTTTGAGGGAGTATCGTGGTAACTTTGCATTAAAGTCCATCGGTTGGCTCTGTATGAGATACAAAATGAGTATATTTACGGACATTACTGGTGGCAACAGCTTTGAGTAAGTAGAATCACTAAAACAGGAAGAATATGATTGGAAGTATCATTGGGGACATCGTAGGCAGTATCTACGAGTTCAGTAACATACGAACCAAGGACTTTGAGTTCTTCGGTCGCTACGTGGAATACACAGACGACAGCATCCTGACGTTGGCTACAGCGGATGCGATTCTGGCCGGACGCCTTTCACTGGTGGCGGATTACTATGTCCGGTATGCGGAAGCTTATCCCTCTCCGATGGGAGGATATGGAAACTGTTTCCAGAATTGGGTCATCCAGAAGACAAGAACCGGATATGCTCCGGCATACAACAGCTGCGGCAACGGATCGGCCATGCGTGTAGGTCCGGTGGGTTGGGCATTCGATACGAAAAATGACACCATGAATGCCGCCAAGGTTTCAGCGGAAGGAACGCATAACCATCCGGAGGGCATCAAGGGTGCACAGGCTACAGCCATGTGTATCTTCCTGGCCCGTAAGGGAGCATCGAAGGATGAAATTCAGCAATGTATGGAGCAGGAATTCGGCTATCGTTTCCCGCTCACCATTGCCGAACTGCAAAAACGTTATTCCTGGAATGGAGTTGATAGGGAAGGCAATGGCGGCATCTGTCAGGACAGCGTTCCGCAAGCCATTCAATGTGCGCTGCAGGCTACGGATTTTGAAGATGCTGTCCGTAATGCCATCAGTATCGGTGGCGATTCCGATACCATCGGCTGCATCACCGGTTCCATTGCTGAAGCTCTTTATGGGGTGCCTGCGAACATGTGTGAAAAAGCGATGACCTATCTGCCCGAGAACTTCCAGAAACTGGTTACTGAGTTTGAAGCGAAATACGGAAGTGGACTGCGTAAAACAGAAGGAAGATGACTTTCCTGGAAAAATACATTTGGGTGGTCAATACGCTTTCCCACGCTGGAGAGAAGGGACTTTCTTTGAAGGAGCTCAACAAGAAATGGCTCCTCAATGAAGATCCAGTAATGGCAAACCAATCCCCAGACAGACCTTTGACCGGTGGAAAGGCAACATCCTTATGTCGTTAGGAGTGCTGATTGAATGCAACTGGAAGGATAGCTTTCGCTATTACATTGCCAATCCGGAGAGTTTGAAGAACGGAACGCTGAATCGGTGGTTGCTTGGCACTTATGCCACCGCCCAATGCACAAGTGGACAAAAGACTTATGGAAAATGTACGAAACCGATTAAAAACTTGATACAATGGAAAAGACCAAACAAGAATTACTGAAAGAATGGAGTGAACTGTGGATACCGAAATTTAATGAACTCTCACAGAAGTATAACACTCCGTATTATACCCAATCACCTCTCAACGTAATTGAAACTGACATTGAACTGATGGTAGTAGGAATAAATCCCAAAGGAAACGGGAAATGTACCTCTACCCATACAGTTGATGGTTACTTGGAGGGAAACAAAGAATGGTGGAGCAAGCGGTTCGACAAGGAATTGAAAGATTCCCGTTTTCTTGCCAACGGACGATTGTTCCTTGGGTATGGTTCCAAATACCCGGACAGCCAGATTGATGATGACAAGAAGGTGGTATGGACAAATCTTTCTCCGTTTGAGTCATCTAAAGGTGTAAGTAACTTGAAGAAAGAGCTGTTGGCTGAAGGTATTAAAAGCACTATAGAGCTAATAAACATACTCAAACCAAAAAGGATTGTTTTCATGGAAACAAATGCTTTTGATACGCTCAGAAAGAATATGGATGAGTCTGAGTCAGATGCTATCCAATCTGTTCAAGTCTTTGATAACTTGAAATGGGAAGTTGGCACATTTTTTGGCATTCCAGCAGTAAGCATTTTACATCCATCGGCTACTGATTGGTTGGTGAGCAAATATTTCATATCCGTATTTCTCTTTCTTCATAATCTTATCATTCATGAGTTTCCAAACAAACCTTTGAAAGAGATTAGAAATGCAATGCGTAATGAATTAAAACTTTGGAAACAGCGCATCCAGGCAGAAGATGAACTTTAATAGCATAAGTAACTCGCCTTGGTCAAGTGGAACCCCACAAGACCAAGGCGAGTTTTTTAGCCCATTCGCTCACAAATGTAATAATAAACATTCATCTCCAATCGTAATGAATATAGCGCATTCTCACGAAACAAAATCTCCCAAAACCATGAGTTGAAAGCACTGAAAATTAACATTTAAAGAGTTCTAACGTTCTGTGCTATGGGCAGTGTTGGTTCTGTTCAGTCGGTCTGTATATTGTCGAACGAGCATTGAGCAATACTCATTAACGACAGGGTCGGTCGGTTCATTCTCTTTAGAGATATAATTCGCATCAACAATCTTGTTGGTCTTGATGTAACCCGGTTTTCTGTTGTGTACGATGCGAGTGTACACTGCATAAAGGCCGTCTGTTCTCAGCTTCCTTACGATTGCTTTTAATGTAGTTGTCATAAGCTTTTAATTTTACGCTGCCATAGGCTTTTTTGATGGTGTAAGCAGGTGTAAGCAACATCAGTTTTAGTGTAAGCAGTGAGTAAGCGAGTACGTACATTTGGCGCGGTTTCCATTGTCAAGTGTACGAACCGTATAAGAACAACATAGGCTGTAACTCATGTATTTCAATGAGTTACAGCCTATTATTTTAATTAAGCCAATTTGGAATTATTCCTCAACAGCCGCCTGTGCCGCAGCCAGACGTGCAATGGGCACACGGAACGGAGAACAGCTGACATAATTCAAGCCGACTCTATGGCAGAACTTCACAGAAGAAGGTTCACCTCCATGCTCGCCGCAAATACCGCACTTCAAGTCCGGACGGATAGCACGTCCCTTTTCAGTAGCCATACGCACCAACTGTCCTACACCATTCTGGTCGAGTACCTGGAACGGGTCTACTTTCAGAATCTTCTTCTCCAGATAAATCGGGAGGAAGGAAGCGATATCGTCGCGTGAATAACCAAATGTCATCTGAGTCAAGTCGTTCGTACCAAATGAGAAGAACTCGGCAGAGGAAGCAATGCGGTCGGCAGTCAAGGCGGCACGCGGAATCTCAATCATTGTACCTACTTTGAAGTCGATGCTGTCACCCACTTCTTCAAACAACTGGGCAGCCTCAGCACGAATCACTTCTTCCTGCTGCTTGAACTCATACAAGATGCCGGTCAGAGGCACCATGATTTCAGGATGGGTTTCAACGCCTTCTTTCTTCAATTCCAAAGCAGCGCCCAGGATAGCACGCGTCTGCATCTGCGTAATTTCAGGATATGTATTTCCCAAACGGCAACCACGATGTCCCAACATCGGATTATGCTCACAAAGCGCCTCAACACGTTGCTGGATATACTGGAGGCTTACACCCATCGTATCTGCCATTTCCTGCTGTCCCTTCAAGTCATGGGGAACAAACTCATGCAAAGGAGGGTCGAGCAGACGTACAGTCACCGGACAACCAGCCATTGCCTTGAAGATACCCTTGAAGTCAGCTTGCTGGTAAGGTAGAATCTTAGCCAAAGCCTTGCGACGTCCTTCGGCGTTTTCTGCCAGAATCATCTCGCGCATGGCTTTAATCTTCTCGCCTTCGAAGAACATGTGCTCCGTACGGCAAAGGCCGATACCCACCGCACCAAAATTGCGTGCCACTTCTGCATCGTGAGGAGTATCCGCATTGGTACGAACCTGCAGCTTCGTATATTTGTCTGCCAAATCCATCAATTCCGCAAAGTCACCGGACAGCTCAGCCGCTTTTGTTTCCACCTTGTCTTTATATACTTCACCAGTGCTTCCGTTCAAGGAGATATAGTCACCTTCTTTCAACAGTACACCATCCACTTCCACTGTACGCGCCTTGTAGTCTATGTTCAAGGCACCGGCACCGGATACACAGCACTTACCCATACCACGAGCAACCACTGCCGCATGAGAAGTCATACCGCCGCGGGCAGTCAGGATACCTTCGGCAACTGTCATACCTGCCAAATCTTCCGGAGAAGTCTCAATACGTACCATCACCACACGCTTGCCGGCAGCATGCCATTCGGCAGCATCATCGGCAAAGAATACGATTTGTCCCGTAGCGGCACCCGGAGAAGCGGGAAGACCACGGGTCAATACCTTGGCTTGCTTCAGAGCTGTCTTGTCAAATACCGGGTGGAGCAGTTCGTCCAACTTATTGGGCTCACAACGCATCAATGCAGTCTTTTCGTCAATCATACCTTGATGGAGCAAATCCATGGCAATCTTCACCATAGCGGCTCCGGTACGCTTACCGTTACGGGTCTGGAGGAACCAGAGTTTACCCTCTTGTACAGTGAACTCCATATCCTGCATATCACGGTAGTGATTTTCGAGCTTCGTCTGCAAAGCATCCAACTCCTTATAGATTTCCGGCATAGCCTCCTCCATGGAAGGATATTTGCTGACACGTTCTTCTTCGCTTACACCGGCCAATTCAGCCCAACGTTGAGAACCGATTTTTGTAATCTGTTGCGGAGTACGGATACCGGCAACCACGTCTTCGCCTTGTGCATTAATCAAATACTCACCGTTGAAAAGGTCTTCACCGGTAGCAGCATCTCGGCTAAAGCAAACACCCGTGGCAGAGCTCTCGCCCATATTACCGAATACCATAGCCTGAACGCTTACGGCAGTACCCCATTCGTCAGGAATTCCTTCCATCTTACGATACAAGATGGCGCGTTCGTTCATCCAAGAGTTGAATACGGCACAAACGGCACCCCACAACTGCTCGTAAGCACAAGTCGGGAAGTCTTTCCCTGTTTGTTCTTTTACGGCAGCCTTGAACTTCTTCACGAGTTCCTTAAGGTCTTCCACCTCAAGCTCGTTGTCCAGCTTCACGCCTTTAGCATGTTTCACATCTTCTATAATAGCCTCGAACGGGTCTACATCTTCCTTGTTCACCGGCTTCATACCCAGCACCACGTCGCCATACATCTGCACGAAACGACGGTAAGAGTCCCATGCAAAGCGTGCATTGCCCGTCTTGCGCGTCAAGCCTTCCACCACTTCGTCATTCAAGCCAAGATTCAGGATAGTGTCCATCATGCCCGGCATGGAAGCGCGTGCACCCGAACGAACGGAAACCAGCAACGGATTCTCCACATCACCGAATTTGGAACGCATCAGTGTTTCCACATGAGCGATGGCTTGTTCAACTTCGTTCTTCAACAGAGCAACGACTTTATCCTGCCCCATTTCATAATATTCCGTACAAACTTCTGTCGTTATTGTAAAGCCCGGAGGAACCGGAACTCCTATAAGGTTCATTTCTGCAAGGTTGGCACCTTTCCCACCCAAAAGGTTTCTCATATCGGCCTTTCCTTCTGCCTGACCGTTACCAAAGGTATAAACTCTTTTTTTGTCCATAATATAAATTTAAAGTTTTTGATAGTGATTTTCTCTTTTCTGTTCGCAAATCTAAGTATATTTCGCAGACTAGAAAACTTTTTCAGAAAAAACTTTATGCTAAAATGCAATTTCGACATTGCAATCTTTAATATTTCATTTCATAGAGAGAAATCCCGAAAAAATGTCTATTTTTGCCGAAGAATTTATTAGATTGGTGTAAAAGTGGCAAGAAAGAGAAAAGAACTTCCCCTACTGGAGAAGGTGACAATTACGGATGTGGCTGCCGAAGGAAAAGCCATCGCAAAAGTCAATGATTTGGTGATTTTCGTACCATATGTCGTCCCCGGCGATGTAGTTGACCTGCAAATTAAGAGAAAAAAGCATCATTATGCTGAAGCCGAAGCTGTGAAATTCCATGAATATTCGGCAGTACGGGCAGTTCCATTCTGCCAACATTATGGTGTATGCGGCGGTTGTAAATGGCAGGTTCTCCCCTATTCCGAGCAAATCAAGTATAAGCAAAAACAAGTAACGGACAACCTCACCCGCATCGGCAAAATAGAATTACCGGAAATTTCTCCGATATTAGGTTCAGAAAAAACTCAGTTCTACCGGAATAAACTGGAGTACACTTTTTCCAACAAACGTTGGCTGACGACAGAAGAGGTTCAGCAGAATGTAGTGTACGAACAGATGAATGCCGTAGGCTTCCATATTCCCAATGCTTTCGATAAAGTGCTTGCCATAGAGAAGTGCTGGCTGCAGGACGATATATCCAACCGCATCCGCAATGCAGTACGCGACTATGCCTACCAGCACAACTATTCCTTTATCAACCTGCGCACGCACGAAGGAATGCTACGCAATATGATTGTGCGTACCTCTACCACCGGCGAACTGATGGTAATCCTCATCTGCAAGATAGAGAAAGAGGAGGAAATGGCTCTGTTCAAGCAAATGCTGCAATACATAGCAGATACATTCCCCGAAATCACTTCCTTGCTATACATTATTAATAATAAGTGCAACGATACCATCACCGACCTCGAGGTACACACCTTCAAGGGAAAAGACCACATCTTCGAGGAAATGGAGGGACTGCGCTTCAAGGTAGGTCCCAAATCTTTCTATCAGACCAACTCCGAACAAGCCTACAACCTCTACAAAGTAGCGCGCAACTTTGCCGGACTGACCGGTAACGAGCTTGTTTATGACCTTTATACCGGCACGGGTACCATTGCCAATTTCGTATCCAAGCACGCACGCCAGGTAATCGGCATAGAATATGTGCCCGAAGCCATTGAAGACGCCAAGGTCAATGCCGAAGATTAACGGAATTAAAAATACATTGTTCTTTGCCGGAGATATGAAAGACATGCTGACACAAGACTTCATCAACCAATACGGCCGTCCCGATGTCATCATCACCGACCCTCCCCGTGCCGGAATGCACCAGGATGTAGTGGATGTCATTCTGTTTGCCGAGCCCAAACGCATCGTATATGTCAGTTGTAATCCGGCTACGCAGGCGCGCGACCTGCAACTGCTCGATGCGAAATATAAAGTAAAGGCCGTTCAACCGGTAGATATGTTCCCGCACACCCACCATGTGGAAAACGTAGTATTATTGGAATTAAAAGATTGAAAGTCCAAGTCGTTTTCAATCCTAAATTGTAAATTGTCTAATCGTAAATAAAAACCAGTCGTGGCAAAAGAAAAAATTACAGCAAGGGCCCGTGCACAATATACGGACTACATGGTGAAGGAACCGATGGAGCTCATGGAGTTTCTGGCAGCTAAAATGCCGGATGCCAGCCGCACCAAGCTGAAATCATTGCTGAGCAAACGCATTATATATGTGGACAGCGTTATCACTACACAATACAATTTTCCCCTGAAACCGGGTATGAAAGTACAAATCAGCCGTGAGAAGGGACGTAAAGAGTTCAACCATAAACTGATGAAGATTGTATACGAAGATGCCTATATCATCGTGATAGAGAAGATGCAGGGTTTGCTGTCCGTCAACACTGACCGGCAAAAGGAACGTACCGCCTATACCATCTTGAATGAATACGTGCAACGCTCGGGCAAGCAGCACCGTGTACACATCGTGCACCGCCTGGACCGTGACACCTCCGGCTTGATGATGTTTGCCAAAGACGAGAAGACCCAACGTACACTACGCGATAACTGGCATGACATTGTAACAGACCGGCGATACGTAGCCGTAGTGGTCGGCGAGATGGAAAAAGATGCAGGAACCGTGGTTTCTTGGTTGACGGACCGCAAGTTGTATGTATATTCAAGTCCGACAGATGACGGGGGACAAGAATCCATTACGCATTACCGTACCATCAAACGAGCCAATGGATACTCTCTCGTTGAACTGAACCTGGAAACGGGACGAAAAAACCAGATACGTGTACACATGCAGGATTTGGGGCATCCCATTATCGGCGACGGACGCTATGGACTGGAAGACGTAAATCCTATCGGACGCTTGGCTCTGCATGCTTTCAAACTCTGTTTCTATCATCCCGTCACGGGAGAACTGATGCGGTTTGAAACACCTTATCCGGGAGAGTTCAAGAAGCTGGTCTTGAAGAATAAGTAGAAGATTTCTTATAAAAAATGTTCCCTATACAATGAGTATAGGGAACATACAAATAATCCTATTTTTTATTCCATATATAATGTGAAATTAAAACCCGGAGAATCATCCGAAAAGAAGAATGTACCCCATAGCTGATTACCACTGACTCTGACATCATCCATATAAGAAATGCCACCATATCTGCCATAATCTAATACAAGGTTTCTACTATAACTATCTTCCCACCACCATTGAAAACGGAATGAATCACAATATTCCCCATTGCGATAACGTTGAACTTCTTCTCCGAAACCATCTGCCCCGAAAGAAAATGTACTAATCACCGACATACCAAAGTCATCCAACATGCCTACATCGCCTGTCCATGAACGACCGATAATAGTAGAATCCACTACATCTTGATCGTCTTCACAAGAAGACAAGCCTATACATAGGACAGACAGCAAGAACAACTGCACCAAAAACTTCATAACCTTCATTTATTTATATAATTTGCATCTGTCAACATCACAACTTTTCCTTCTATCTTACCGGAAAGATAATGGTCACGCACCCATACATTCTCAAAGTATTTCACTTTACCATCTGCAAAAGTCAACTTCAAAGTCTCTTTGCTATCATCTGTCCAACGCCAATTAAACTCCCGATCATAAGTCACTTTACCGTCCGTAGTGTAAGTTGTGGATACTTCCTGCCCCTTGTTATCTTTCTTATAAAATCTTAGTTGATACGCACCAGTCACAACACCATCACTTTCGTAATCTTCAACCCATGTTCTTTCACACAATTTGTCGTCACTATTCTGCATAGTATAATACACATCATCCCCACAAGACGCCAGTCCAATCGTAAATACACACAACAGCAATATCTTCACATAATTCAAAGTCTTCATAAGTTATCGAGTTTAGTTAATACTTGTGGACAAACATACACAAAAAAAATTGAAACACTTAATACTTAGCCTGGAATTTCTTGTAGAAGACAAGGAATAAAATAAATCCCAATCAGTGCAAACGGTACGCCTGCCAATGCGGGATAACGATATCCTCCACTCAAGGCAAGACCTCCGATATAGGCTCCGATAGCATTCCCCAAATTGAAGGCCATCTGCACACAAGCGCCTCCCAACATTTCTCCTCCAGGGGCCACACGAATCATCAACACCTGCTCCGGACTGGAGACGGCAAACAAACCTGCCGTACAGAGTGTCATCAATATTGCCGAACACCACGGATGGGGCGAGAGTAAAAATATCAATAATAAAATAACACATATCATCCCTTGCACCACCGTACCGACCTTCCCCGGAGTGTACCGGTCGGACATGCGCCCACTGACCAGATTACCGACAACCATTCCGAATCCTGCCAGTACCATCAGTACCGTAATGCTGTCCGCACTAAAACCGGAAACCTCGGTCAGCAACGGGGTGATGTAGCTATACCAGCAGAATACGCCACCGTTGCCCAAAGCCGTAGCTCCCAATATGAGCCACGGCGCCGGCTTCTTCAAAAAACGGAACTGTCCTTTAAATCCCGTGTCTTTCAGTCCTTCGACCTGCGGTACCCAACGCCAAATGTAGTACAATGTTATCAATCCCCAGGCACCTACCAGCAGAAACGTGGCACGCCAAGACAGTGTATGGCTCAACGAAGTACCCAACGGCACCCCAAACAGATTGGCCACAGTCATTCCCGCTATCATAATTGAAACCGCCTCCGAGCTTCTCCCTTACAGCCAATTTTCCCGCAACAATGGAAGCTACTCCAAAATAAGCGCCATGAGGAAGCCCGGAAACAAAACGTCCCAACAGCAAGACCCAATAATTGGGTGCCATAGACGCACAAATATTACCCACAATCATTAATGCCATCAAGACCAGCAGAATCTGCTTCAACGGGCGTTTACGGGCCAGGAGCAGCATGGGCGCACCAAAACAAACACCCAACGCATACGCAGAAATGAAATGACCGGCCACGGGAATGCTGATTCCCAAATCAGTAGCCACATAGGGCAAAATACCCATCATCGTAAATTCGGCAATCCCCAGCCCCAATGTACCGAACGCCAATGCAATAAGACTCTTCTTCATACCTTAAAAAACAACCTATATTTTTTACCGGGCGCAAAGATAATGACATTGCATTCTCCAAATAAAAAGGATACCGAATTATTTTCAGTATCCTTCTTCATTTTTTATCTTATATCAATTGTATACCCACCATTAAAGACTTCTCCCGGCGCCAAGTGCTGCATCCAGTCCTTATCCTTATATTCATCCTTATAATGGGCACGGTCACAACGCCCGTACCACGGCTCGATGCAGACAAACGGAGCATTCTTGGCCGGAGGCGACCACAACCCCACCACCGGAGTGTCGAAATACAGACTGAGATAGGGTTTCTTCTCCTTATTATATAATGTAACTTCTTTCACTTGACTGTTTTCCAGAATCAGGGCATCTTTATCAAAGGAGTGGATGTCCAAAGGCAGCAGGCCATCTGTCAACTCAAGCAAATATTCCTTATCCGGAGCGGCACATCCTTTCTCGGAGATAAGGATATAGTGCAAACCTTCCGTCTTATCAAAGCCGAAATATCCACGGTCTGTTGTCTCCGCATCATAGTCCGGGTAATAGAAAGCCGGATGGGCTCCTATCTGGAAGTGCATTTCGCGTGTTCCGGTATTGATGACTTTCCAAAGCACCTCAATCTTCTTTCCCTCTATCCGATAGCCTATCTCAAGGCAAAACGGGAAAGGATATTTCTTGCGTGTTTCCTCACTGTCAACCAGTCGATAACGCACTTCATCTTCCAGTTCAAGCATCAATTCAAAATCCATATCGCGGGCAAAACCGTGTTGCGTCAATGCATAGGAAACGCCTTCGTGGCGGTATTCATTCTCCCAAACGCTGCCTACAATGGGAAAAAGCACCGGAGAATGCCGTTTCCAGAAAGCAGGGTCTGCCTGCCAAAGATATTCTTTTCCATCATGCAAGATACTGCATAACTCGGCTCCATGCGGTGAAACTTTAATTGTCAGTTCTGAATTAGAAAGTGTTTTCATATCATATATCATTTTGTTATTTTCTCATATAGTGTGGCATCTCTCCGGGTATTTCCATCGAAATCTCCACCAGGCCACCGACCACTCCGTCCTGCTTCCATGCCGTCTGATAAATCATTTTCTTGACACCGTTCTTCTCAATGGTGTAGGCATTCACTCCCCCCGTCTCCAGCAGTTCGCGTATCTTGGCTTGCGATTGCGGGTTGTGGCAATCAAAGAGATTCTTGCCTATCAGGTCACCGTGTTTGGCAAACGTACGGCATGCTTTCTCGTTCATATATAGGATGATTCCCTTTGTGTCGCATACAGTTACGGCACAGTTCATTTCATTGGCCCATTCGTACATAATTCTTTATTTTTAATTGGCTATTTTCTATGCACTTGAAATACATTTACAGAAAACTCTTCAAAGTCAAATGTCCTTTTCTCTATCGAATTATTATTGCATTAATCCTCCTTCTATGAAGAAAACGACTTCATTCAATCGTTCTTTATTCGATTCCTCACCTTTGAAAATAGCTGGAGTGAAGATTATCCTATCTTGAATCAGATTATCTACCAAATCCCACATGACTTCATGGTACAGCATCACCATTGCCACTTTTTCATTGTCAATACCATATTGGCTTGCTAAGGAGCCACAATTATTCTTTAGTTCCGCACTGATAGAGTTTACCAATTTTTCAGTTATTTGATGAAAGCGGTCTTGCCGTTTCTTTATAATAGGAAATAATACATCTCCATTATCATCTACCAGCCCATAAGGTTTTAACTGAGAAACGAGTTTGGCATCTGTTACTTTTCCGAATTGTGCTATTTCATCAGCACAATGGTCCATAATGTCGTTGTCAGGAGCAATGCCGCTATTGATGTAAGTCAAAATCAAATTCTGTTCTCCGAAACCATTCGTACCGCATGCAAAGCCATTTCTTGATTCGTATAATACCCAGTAACAGCCACTCCAGCTTGTATAATTGTCAACATCCTCAAACAAGACTAACTTTGTCCACATTTTTCCATCCAGAAGGTATGAAAAAACAAATGAGAGTACATTGTTCTTGAATCCCATTTCACTGATAGTTTGTGCCAATGATATAAAGTCTGCCTTTGTTTTGACATACATGGATTCAGCAATCTCCTTACTTAAGCTTCTTAGAGAATTGGTCTGTTCTTTGTCGAGAATGGGTATAGTAGCTTTCCATTTTCCTTTTGTTTTACTGACAAGTCCACCTACTTCCAATAACAATAATTGGCTATCAGAGCATTTAATACCCATTTCACGAAGTTCGGCTTGAGTACGTGGAGTCCGTAAATTGTATAGTATTTCCCAATTATTATCTGGCGTTACATAGTCTTCGGGCTGATGTCCGTTCACTGCAACAAACTGGGTTGCTTCCCATTCGCTATAAGGTCTTATCGATATTTGTGCTTTAATCATTGTGGTAACGGACAATAAGGTAAACAACAATAATAAGTCCGGATAATATTTCATATATCGCTTAATTTTAGTTTTGTTCATCATTCATGCACTTCTCTTATGTAACAAAGATAACGTTTTTTTCAATTCCTCTCTCAAACCTATAACAAAAAACTTCCCGACTACCGATAAAAAACTTCCTAACTACTAATAATAAAGTTTGCAAGTATAGAGATAAAGAATTACCTTCGCCCTTGGTTTGTCTATCCCAAGCCTTGGGATAGAAATCCCCAACCTTGGCACACACATCCGCAACCTTGGGACAAACTTTGTAAACCCCAAAGACGAACGAACCTCATAACAACGCTACCATCATGGCAGAACACAACATGCAGGAACTGAACCTGCCGGGAGAGGACGGCAAACGCATCCTCTACCCACGAATGAAACTATACGGGCAGGTGAACTTGGAAACCATCACCGAAAAGATAGCATACGCCTCATCCTTCACACGAGGAGACATCATCGGACTGATGCAAGCCATCACCGACGAAATAGCCTACCAAATGGGGCAAGGTTACTCCGTGAAGATTGACAACTTAGGAGTATTCACCCCTGCCCTCGGTCTGCGGCAAGACCGTGAACGGGAGACGGGCGAAGAAGGAGACGCCAAGCGAAACGCCGTCAGCATCTGCCTGAAGGACATACATTTCAAGGTGGACAAGGAACTGCTGTACCGTACCGCTCGCCATTGCCACCTGAAACGTTCCACCGACAAATTCCAACGCTCCTCACAAGTGTTTTCTCCGCAGGAACGGCTGGAACGGGCAAAAAATACCTGGAAAAGAACAGCTTCATGACCCAAGCCGACTATTGCCAACTGACCGGCTTATTGAAGTCTGCCGCCTCCCGCGAGTTGCGCGAATGGATAGCCAATCCCGAATCGGGCATCGACTACAAAGGACGAGGAACACACAAGATTTATATTCTAAGGAAACCATAACCCACATCCATTGAAACCATAAAAACAATGAAGATACTACACACCAGCGACTGGCATCTGGGACACACCCTCTACAACTACGACCGCACCGCCGAGCAGCAATCCTTCCTACGGCAACTCACCCGCATAGTAACCGAAGAGCAGCCCGACGCCATGGTGGTAAGCGGAGATATCTACCACTACTCCTCTCCCGCTGCCGCCACGCAGAAGATGTACACCGACGCCATGCTGAACATCCATCAAGCCTGCCCCGGAATGGCCATCGTAGTCACCGCCGGAAACCATGACAGCAGCTCCAAATTGGAGATAGACAGCAACCTCTGGCAGCACTTCGGCTTGAACGTTGTGGGAAACATCGAACGTACAGCCGAGGAAGTAAATCTGGACAAGCACATCATCGAGATAAACAATGAAAAAAAGGCAATAGGCTACGTCATTGCCGTGCCCCACGTCTATCCGCAAAACTTCCCCCTGCTGGACACTGAAACACCGCGCGACCAACGGCAGGCACGCTTCTTCCAGGCACTGCTGGACGAAGTGAAGAAACGGAATACGGCACAGCTTCCCGTCGTCCTCATGGCCCATCTCTCTATTGAAGGCAGCGACCGTAGCGGGCACGATGAGAGTATCGGCGGAATAGAGTATGTTCCCCTCAGCGCTATGGGAGAAGGGTACGACTACCTGGCACTCGGACACATCCATTGCCCTCAGGACATCAAAGGCAGTCATCACCACGCACGCTATTGCGGCACTCCCCTCTCCGTCAGCTTCGACGAAACCTATCCGCACTCCGTCTCCATCATCGAGTTGGAGAAAGGGGCAGAGCCACAAATCAGTACAAGGGAAATTGAAAATCCGATTCCGCTCGTCACACTTCCCCATGACCCGACACCTTTCGAGGACGCCTTGAAACTGCTGGAAGAATATCCGGAAGAGAAACCTGCATACCTCCGTCTGAACGTGCTGACAAACGGCTACCTGCCACCCGACTGCAACGAAAAAGCCTCGAACGCCGCCAAAGGCAAGGCATGCAAATATTGCTACATCAAGACTACCCGAGAGCGGCAGGCCGACACTGACGAGAGCAAGCATATCTCCATCCAAGAGATGCAGGAAATGTCTCCCCTGGAAATAGCCAGACTCTACTACCGCGAAACCGAAGGAGAAGAGATGGACCCAGAACTTTGCCAGCTGATGGAGACTGTCATGCAAAAAGTGAAAAGCAAGAACAACTCCTAATCATTTGTCCGAACCATGAAACTCCAGAAACTGACCATAAAGAACCTTGCCTCCATAGAAGATGCCGTCATCGACTTTGAGAACGGACCGCTAAGCGAGGAATCCCTTTTCCTTATCTGCGGCGAGACGGGTGCAGGGAAGACAACCATTCTCGACGCCATCTGCCTGGCACTCTACAACGAAACGCCCCGCATGGACCATGCCGAGAACGAAAAATACAAAGACCTGAGCCAGACTTTCTCTGCCAAAAAGGAAGATGTTGCCATCAACGACAGCCGGCAACTGATGCGCCGTAACACCAGTGAAGCATGGACGGAGCTGGAGTTTACCGGCTCGAACGAAACGCCCTACACCGCCCGATGGTACGTGGCACGGGCACACCGCAAGATTTCAGGAGCCGTGCAAGATGTGCGCTGGACACTGGAAAACAAGAAAAGCGGCGCACAGCTCAACAAAAAGAATGAGATAAAGGCAGAAATACAAGCTGCAGTGGGGTTGACCTTCGAACAATTCTGCCGCACCACCATGCTGGCACAAGGCGACTTCACCAAGTTCCTGCAAAGCAAGGAAAGCGAAAAATCGGATATTCTGGAAAAGCTGACCGGTACAAGTATCTACTCCGAAATAGGTGCCGAAATATATGCCGCCACCAAGGAAAGACGGACGGAATACGAAAACCAGAACCGGAAGCTGGAAGGCATCCACATCCTGGCAGAAGAAGAAGTCGCCACAATCAAGGAAGCCATAGCCACGCAAAATGCCGGAGTCAAGGAAGCCAATGAGCAGAAAACCATCGCCCTCGCAAAAAGGGACTGGCTGAAGAAATACTCCGAACTCCTCCTCACCCGTGAACAGCAAAAGAAGATGTGGGAAGGGAAGCAAGCGCAACTGCAATCGGACGAATTCAAACAGAAAGAACTGCTGATTAAGGAATGGAACGCCACCGCCGATGCCCGCAACTGGCTCTCTACCTTGAAACAGCAGCAACAGCAACAACAACAGAACTATGCACAAGCCGGAATGTTAAGAGCATCCTTTACCCGGCTGGACGGAGGAAGCAAGTGGCTATGCGGTTTCCTGAAAGAGCAAGAAGACAAGCTGCATCGTGCCGAGAAGTACTTGCAAGAGCATTCGCCCTTACTGCCCATGTTCGAGCAAAGCCAATCCATCATTACTGGCCTAAAATCCGCACTCGATGCCCAAACACGCATCGACACCTACAACGCGCACCTTGAAAGACTTGCCGCGCAACAACCCGTAAAAGTCAAGGAGCGTACCGACAAGGAAGCTACCCTCACCCGGAAAGAACAAGAGAACCATACATTGCAAAACGAAATAAACCTCCGGAACAAGCAGCTTGAAACCATGGACCGCCCTGCCCTGCAAGACAAGAAAAACAAACTCGATGCCGGACGGGAGAACCTGCTGCAAGCCTTGAGCGCCTTGTCTTTACTGGCTGAAACGGAAAGGACACTGAACGAGGCAAAGGAAAACGAAAAGGCTTTGAACGCCAAAGTGGAGGCGTGCCAAAAGCAATACGTCCTCCTGCAAACGGCATTCGACAGCAAGAAAACAAGTTATGATGACATCCGCACCCTCTACGACAAGCAAAAGGAAGCCGTAGAAGAGTGGGCAAAGGAAGCACGTTCCCGGCTTGCCGTCGGGGATACTTGCCCCGTGTGCGGACAAGAAATAAAATTGCTTTGCAAAGATGAAGATTTCCAGTCTGTCCTTGCTCCCATACGCACCTCCCTGGAAACAAAAGAGAAAGAATACAAGGAAGCCGAGCAGGCATTGAACAACAACCGGACAGAATCCAAGACCTACGGAACGCTGGCAGAGAATGCCCGTCAGTCCACAGCAAGAGCGCTCCGGAGCTACAACCTTGCCCACGCTGACGCACAAGCCCAATGCGCCCGATGCAACGGCATCGGCCTCTCCACAACCACCGGCGAAACCCTGAAGAAGCTACTGGAAGAGAACAAGCTGGAAGCAGACAAACTGAACGAAAAGCTCACGGAAGTTCAAATGCTCAGCACACAAATCATAGCTCTGCAACGGCAAAAGGACGAATGCCAGAAACATGTGGACGCTGCACGCCAAGCCTTCAACTCTGCCGACAGAGTGCTGAATGAGCTGAAAAACAGCATCGTCAATTACGAGTCGCTCACCGCCAACGAAAAAGAGAACATACGTGCCACCATGGACCACGTCACTCCCCACATCCTCTGGGAAGGATGGAACACGGAATGGGAGAACTCCCCCCTCTCCTTCATTGACCGCCTAACGCAAGCTACGCGCAACTACCAGCTGGCGCAGGAAAAACAAAGAGAACTGAAATCCACCATTGCCCTTATCTACAAAGAGCTGGAAGGGATAAACATCAACAAGGAAAGCATCGATGCCGCATTCCCCGACTGGCGCAACGCACCTGCAGCAACACAGGAAATAGAAATCAAGGACCTGGGGATTGCCTGGAATAATCTGAATACACAAGCAAGCGGACTGAAACAAAGCATATCCTCCACCGCAGAACAAATGGCAAGGCTGCAAAAGGATTTAACCGGGTTCTATGCCGCCAACCCCACTCTCGACGAGGAGCGTATCACCGTCCTATCCGCTTGGTCCGGCTCCCGGATAGAAGCATTGCGTGCCTCATTGCAGACACTTAAAGAGGAAGAAGTAGCTGCATCGACCGCCTTTCATCTGGCCACCGGACAAGTGGAAGAGCACATCGGCCGGAAGCCCGAAATAGAAGAAAACGAAAACCTCGAAACCCTGGATGCACTCATCGCGAATCTCGAAGAAAAGATAACCGCCGGCAACCAATCCATCGGCCAGCAGAAGTTACGCCTGGAAGAAAACACCCGCAACATCGACCGGATAAAGGAAGAAAAGGAACGTGCCGACCGGCTGCGCGAAGAGTATCTGAAGTGGGACCGCCTCTGCCGCCACTTCGGTGACGAACGGGGAAAGAACTTCCGCAACATAGCCCAGAGCTTCGTCTTGAAAGAACTGCTGGCAGGCGCCAATTTCTATCTGCAACGCTTGACCGACCGCTACGAACTGGAGTGCCAGGCCGGTTCGCTCACCATCCTGCTGCGCGACTTCCATCAAGGAGGCTCGGCACGTCCGGCATGCACCTTATCGGGCGGCGAAAGCTTCCTGGTATCTCTGTCGCTTGCCCTCGGGCTTTCTTCCCTCAGCCGCCAAAGCCTCTCGGTAGACACACTGTTCATCGACGAAGGTTTCGGCACACTGAGCAGCGACTACCTGAACACCGTGATGGACACATTGGAAAAACTGCACCGGATGGGTGGCAAGAAGGTAGGCATCATCAGCCACGTGGAAGGACTGAAAGAGCGTATAAAGACCCAGATACAAGTACGGAGAATAGACAGTTCAAGAAGCGAAATAGAAGTAGTGAATACCCTCTAAGCCGGTATCGGGATAAAGAAAACGAATGTTTTTTCGGCTCTTGATAGTACAAGCACCTGCATTTATTGTGTATTTTTGCAGTCTCATAAAAAAGAAAAGACAATGAAAAGTTCATGAAAGGAGTCCGGTTTACTCCTAAAAACTATTCCGACGAAGTAGAAGCCAAAATTCAACATTATAAGAAAGAAGGATATAAACTGCCGATGCGAAGCGCACTCCGTACCGAGGAGCAGTTGGCCGGTATCCGTGCAAGCGCCAAAATCAACACAGCCCTGCTGGATTATCTCTCCGAGAACATTCGCGAAGGCATGTCCACAGCCGAAATTGACCACATGGTGTATTGCTTCACCACAGACCACGACGCCATCCCCGCCCCCTTCATGTACGAAGGCTTCCCCAAAAGTGTGTGCACCAGCATCAACGATGTAGTGTGCCACGGCATTCCCAGCACCAGGGAATTCTTGAAAAGCGGTGACATTGTAAATGTCGATGTATCCACCATTTACAAAGGTTACTTTGCCGACGCATCACGCATGTTCATGATTGGCGAAGTCAGCCCCGACATACGGAGGCTGGTGCAAGTCACCAAAGAATGCCGTGACATAGGCATACAGACCGCACAGCCCTGGGCACGCCTCGGTGACGTAGGCGCCGCCATCCAGGAACATGCAGAAAAGAACGGATACAGCGTGGTACGCGACCTCTGCGGACATGGCTGCGGCGTCAAGTTCCACGAAGAACCGGATGTGGAACACTTCGGCAAACGTGGTACGGGCATGCTGATAGTGCCGGGCATGACGTTCACCATCGAACCGATGATTAACATGGGAAGCTACGAAGTCTTTATCGACGAAGCCGACGGATGGACCGTCTGCACAGACGACGGACTGCCTTCTGCCCAATGGGAAAGCCAAATCCTGATTACTGAAGACGGAAACGAAATATTGACACAATAAGGCGGACACTTCAAAACATCTATGGAAATATTATTACTGATTATAGGGATAATCATTGGAACCGTAGTCGGCTATCTGGCGGCAGACCGCAAGTCTGCCGCATTGAAGGCCGAAATCAGCGGGACAAAGAAGGAAATAGAATTATTGAAGTTGCAGAAGGAAGAAGCCGAAGCATTGCACAAGCGCATGAATATCGAGTTCGAGAATCTCTCCAACCGTATCTTCCAAAGCAAAGCCGAAGACTTTACCAAGCTGAATGCCGAACACCTGGGCAATCTGCTCCGTCCGCTGGGTGATAACCTGAAGGACTTCCGCCAAAAGGTGGAACAAGTATACAGCACCGAAGCCAAAGAACGTTTCTCGCTGGGTGAACGCATCAAGGAACTGGTGGAGCTGAACAACCGCCTCAGCGAAGATGCCAACAACCTGACTCGTGCCTTGAAAGGAGACTCCAAGATGCAAGGCAACTGGGGCGAAATGATTCTGGAACGTCTGTTGCAAGCCTCCGGACTGATTGAAGGCGAACACTACTTCCGCCAGGAGTTTCTAAAAGACGAACGGGGCGAAGCCATCATCAACGAGGAAAGCGGGCAGAAGATGCAGCCCGACATCATCGTGAAATACCCCGACGAACGGGAAATGATTATCGACTCCAAAGTGTCGCTGACTGCCTATGCTGCCTACACCTCTGCCGAAAGCAAGGAGGAGCAGGCACACTTCCTGAAAGCACACCTGCAATCTGTCCGCTCCCACATCGACGAGCTCAGCCATAAAGACTACTCGCATTATGACGCCCAATCGCCGGATTTCGTCATGATGTTCATCCCCACCGAAGGTGCCTACCTCCTCGCCATCCAAAGCGATGCCCACCTCTGGGAATATGCCTACAACAAAAAGGTGGTACTGATGAGCCCCACCAACCTGATTAGCGCCCTGCGCCTCTCGCTCGACCTTTGGAAGAAGGAGAACCAGGTAAAGAATGTGCAGGCCATCATCAAGCGCGGCACCATCTTATATGAAAAGATTGCAGGCTTTACCGACACCTTCCTCGGTATCGGCGACCGACTGGCCAGCCTGCAAAGGGATTACGACAAAGCCTTCAACCAGCTCTCGGACGGTAACGGCAGCGTAGTGCGCCAGGCCGAAATGCTGAAAGGCATGAGCCTCACTCCCAAGAAACGCATTTCTCCAAGATTGCTGCCCAAAGATACCATTCAAGAAGAAACAGAAGAGGAAAACGATAACATTCAATAAAACATCATCCAACATGAAAACTCTGAAAGACCGCATTCTCAAAGACGGAAAATGCTTCCCCGGAGGCATTCTGAAAGTAGACAACTTCATTAATCACCAAATGGACCCCATCCTAATGAAATCCATCGGCGTGGAATTTGTCAGACGGTTCGCTTCCACCTCCATCAACAAGGTCATTACAGTAGAGGCGAGCGGAATTGCCCCTGCCATCATGGTAGGTTATCTGCTGGAACTGCCCGTAGTATTTGCCAAGAAGAAGAAACCGAGTACCATGGAAAACATGCTGACCACCACCGTATTTTCCTTCACTAAGAACCGTTCGTACGAGGTCTGTGTCAGCAAGGACTTCCTTTGTCCGGGTGACAAGGTACTGTTCATTGACGACTTTCTGGCCAATGGCAATGCAGCCAAAGGCATGATTGACCTTGTGAAGCAGGCAGGTGCCGAACTGGCCGGTATGGGATTCATCATCGAGAAGGCTTTCCAGCATGGTGGCGACGAATTGCGCGAACAAGGCATCCATGTGGAATCACTTGCCATCATCGAGAGTCTGGACAATTGTGAGATTAAAATCAGATAAACCGCTGCACACATGGAGGACAATCAAGAAGGAGAAAAGTTAAAAAACGGACTGATATACGGACTGAATGACAAGCCACCTTTCAAGGAAGCATTCTTCGCCGCCCTGCAACATCTGCTTGCCATATTCGTTGCCATCATCACACCTCCCCTCATTATTGCCGGAGCACTGAAACTCGATGCCGAGACCACCGGTTATCTGGTATCCATGGCATTGTTCGCTTCGGGCATTTCAACGTTCATCCAGTGCCGCAGGTTCGGAGGATTGGGTACGGGGCTGCTATGCATCCAAGGAACCAGTTTTTCCTTTATCGGACCCATTATTGCTGCCGGAACGATGGGCGGGCTTCCGCTTATCTTCGGTTCTTGCATCGCAGCATCTACCGTGGAAATGTTCATCAGCCGAATCTTGAAATATACCAAGAGAATCATTACGCCCCTCATTTCGGGAATCGTTGTCACTCTCATTGGAATGAGTCTGATAAAAGTGGGAATTACTGCTTGCGGAGGCGGTGCGGCAGCGCAAGCGGACGGCAGTTTCGGCAGTCTGCGCCATGTGGGACTGGCGGCCCTGGTGTTGCTACTCATCATTGCCTTCAACCGTAGTTCCAACCGGTATATGAGGATGAGTTCCATTGTCATCGGATTGGTTATAGGCTATATCGTGGCATGGTTCATGGGGATAGTAGATTTTACATCCATACAAAGTTATGGCGGTTTCAATCTCCCGATGCCGTTCCGTTACGGATTGGACTTCAGCATCTCAACCATCATTGCCTTAGGACTTATTTTCATGATTACCGCTATCGAAGCATACGGTGACATCACAGCCAATTCGCTCATATCCGGCGAACCGGTGGAAGGAGAAACATTCGTAAAACGCGCTTCGGGCGGTATCCTTGCCGACGGCTTCAACTCCATGCTGGCAGGTATGCTCAACTCTTTTCCCAACTCCGTATTTGCCCAAAACAACGGGATGATACAACTGACGGGAGTGGCAAGCCGTTATGTAGGTTACTATATAGCAGGATTCCTGGTAATACTCGGGCTTTTCCCCGCCGTAGGCCTGGTATTTTCATTGATGCCGGAACCGGTATTGGGCGGCGCTACCCTGCTTATGTTCGGAACAGTGGCAGCGGCAGGCATACGCATCATCGCCGCACAGGAAATCAACCGTAAGGCAACATTAGTCATGGCTATCAGTTTCTCTTTGGGACTAAGCGTAGAACTGGTTCCGGAAATATTATGCCAACTTCCCGAAATACTAAGAAATATCTTCTCTTCGGGAATTACCACCGGAGGAGTAACAGCCATTCTGGCAAATGCACTGATTCATATCAAGGAATAAAAGAAAAAACTGCGAAGAATCCACTCCACTTTCTTTCATTAGAGAGGAAAATACCTCGAACACAAAAACTCCGGCAAGACCCTGAAGGCCAAGCCGGAGTTTTTTATCTCAAGACGGATAAGGAAGGTTATCCGCCAAAGTTATCGAACATCAGGTTCTGAGCCGGAACGCCGAGGTCGTCGAGCATCTTCTCAACAGCCTTCGACATCGGGCCGGGACCGCACATGTAGTATTCGATGTCTTCGGGAGCTTCGTGGTCTTTCAAATAAGTCTCGTAAATTACATTGTGTACGAAACCCGGAGTGTACTTCACGCCCGCTGCATCGGCTGCCGGATCGGGACGGTCCAGTGCAAGATGGAACTTGAAGTTGGGGAAATCCTTTTCAATCTGCAGGAAGTCTTCCAGATAGAACACTTCATTCAATGCACGTGCACCGTAGAAGTAATTCATCACGCGATCTGTAGTGTGCAGTGTCTTCGTCATATGCATAATCTGTGCACGCAACGGAGCCATACCGGCACCACCACCGATCCACATCATCTCCTTCTTAGAGTCGAATATCGGATGGAAGTCTCCGTAAGGACCACTCATGGTTACCTTATCACCCGGTTTCAGGGTAAAGATATAAGAAGAAGCGATACCCGGCATTACATCCATGAAGCCCGGTCCCTGGTCTTTCGGCTTAAACGGAGGCGTAGCGATACGTACCGTCAGCATGATGCGGTCGCCTTCGGCAGGATAGTTGGCCATGGAGTAAGCACGGATGGTTTCTTCGTCATTGCGGCACTTCAAGCCCAACAGACCGAATTTCTCCCATGCAGGCAAGTATTCCTTACCGATAAGTTCCTTATCGATGTCCTTATCATAATCCATCGAATATTTAGGAATCTTAATCTGCGCATAAGAACCCGGAACGAAATCCATGTGCTCGCCTTTGGGCAAAGCAACGATGAACTCTTTGATGAACGTAGCCACATTCTTGTTGGAGATAACCTCGCACTCCCACTCTTTTACGCCCAGTACGCTTTCGGGAACCTTGATAGCCATATCGCCTTTTACCTTCACCTGGCAACCCAGACGCCAGTGATCTTGTATTTGCTTACGGCTGAAGTGCGGAGTCTCAGAAGGCAAGATTTCACCCCCACCTTCCATTACCTGGCATTTGCACTGTCCGCAGGAACCTTTACCACCGCAAGCGGAGGAAAGGAACACACCGTTTACAGACAGCGTATTCAGCAATGTAGAACCGGAAGCTACGTCCAGTTCCTTATCACCATTGATAGTCAGTTTTACATTACCCGAAGGCACCAAGAAATTCTTGGCAACCAGCAGGATAACAACAAGCAGGATGACAACCACGAGGAATACTCCAATGCTTGCTAATATCATATTCATATCCATTGTTTTATTCCTTTCTTTTAGATGTTCAAACCAGAGAAACACATAAATGCCATTGCCATCAGACCTACAGTGATAAACGTGATGCCCAGTCCTTTCAGTGGAGCCGGAACGTCAGAATAGGCCATTTTTTCACGGATGGCAGCCAAGCCTACGATAGCCAGCAACCAACCGATACCGGAGCCCAACGCATAAGAGACAGCATCAGCAATGCCACCGATGAATTTCGGGTCGCTCTCACCCAGCGTGATGCGCTGCTGCATGAAAAGAGAAGCACCCATGATGGCACAGTTTACAGCAATCAACGGCAGGAAGATACCGAGTGAAGCATACAGCGAAGGGCTGAAACGCTCTACAATCATTTCCACCAACTGAACGATAGCTGCGATTACAGCAATGAAAAGAATAAAGCTCAGGAAGCTGGAGTCAACGCCTTCAATGATTGCGTTGGCAGCCAGCACCTTTGTCTGCAATAAATAGTTGACCGGAAGCGTAACTACCAACACGAAAGTTACGGCGATACCCAGTCCCACGGCAGTCTTCACATTCTTCGATACGGCAAGGTAAGAACACATACCGAGGAAGAACGCGAATATCATGTTGTCCACAAAGATAGAGCGGACGAATAAACTTATTAAATGTTCCATATCTCTTCGATAAATTAAGAATTAAAGAATTAAAGAATTAAAGCAATGAGAACTTGTACTGCAGCAGAGCAGCCCATTTTTCATTCTTTCATTTTTCATTCTTCATTTATTTATTACTGCTTTTCCTGCAATTCTTTGTGACGTGCACGCTGATACCAGATGATGCAAGCGCAAAGAATCAATGCCATTGGCGGCATCAGCATCAAGCCGTTGTTCACATAGCCCAACTTCTGCAGAGGTTCATAGTTCAAGATGTTGAAACCGAGCAACGTTCCCGAACCCAGAAGCTCGCGGAAGAAAGCTACGATTACCAGAATCTTGGCATATCCCAAACCATTACCCACACCGTCAAGGAAAGACTCCCAGGGACCGTTCTGCATGGCAAATGCTTCCAAGCGTCCCATCAGGATACAGTTGGTAATAATCAGACCTACATATACAGAAAGCTGCACACTTACGTCGTAAGCAAAAGCTTTCAGAATCTCACTTACAATAGTTACCAACGCAGCAACAACCACCAGCTGAACGATGATACGGATACGGTTGGGTATCGTCTTGCGCAGCAGTGAAATCACTACATTGGAGAATGCCGTAATCACCGTCACTGAAAGCCCCATCACAATGGCGGGCTCCAGCTTGGCAGTAACAGCCAAAGCAGAACAGATACCCAATACCTGCACGGTAACAGGATTGTTCAGTCCCAGCGGAGTAGAGAATATTTCTTTATTCTTCTTTGAAAACAATTGTCCCATATTCTTATTCCTCCTCATTATTATTAGTTAAAAAGTTCTTGTAGCTGCTCAGACAAGCCTTCAACATAGCATCCACACCAACAGAAGTGATGGTACCACCGGAAATGCCGTCAACCTGATAGTCAGGTTTCTCTACCTTGCCGTTCTTCACAACACCGAGGGCCACCTCGCCGTTCTCCAATGTTTTCTTTCCAGTGAATTCACCCTGAAACTGGGGAGTTGCAATTTCGGCACCCAGACCCGGAGTCTCACTGGCATGGGAGAAGTAAACACCGTAAACGGTATCCTTGTCGCTGTTTAGTGCAACATATCCCCAGATAGCACCCCAAAGACCGGCACCGTAAACGGGGAATACATATTTCTTCTCGCCGTTAACTTCTGCCACGAATACATGCAGACGGTTATTTTCTTTGGCTTCCTTCTCGTAAGCGGTAGCAAATGCACCGGTATTCTCAGTCAGCGTACCGTCAACGTTCATCAGCATATCGCCCTTTACATATTTATTATATTCAGCTTCGGCATCCTTTACGTCCTTGATGTTGAGTGCAGCAAGAATCTGCTTCTTCGTGTCAAGTTCCACGTTCTTGTTCTGCGTCTCGCGCAAGGAAGAACTTACAAATGCCAGCAGGAATGCAACGATAACAACCATTACCGAAGCATAAATGATAGTATAACTATTACTATTGGTATTCATTTCTTTTCCGGTATTTAATTGTTAGACTTGATTGCACGTTTCTCGCGACGGCTGATGTTGCCCTGTACCACACAATAGTCAATCAGCGGAGCGAAGATATTCATCAGCAGAATGGCAAGCATCATACCTTCGGGATAACCAGGGTTGAGCACACGGATAATGATAGCCATGACACCAATCAGGAATCCGAAGATATACTTACCGGTCTCTGTACGTGCCGATGTAACGGGGTCGGTAGCCATGAACACGGCACCGAAGCAGAAACCACCCAGCACGAGGTGTTCGTACCAAGGCATCTGTGCCATCGGGGTGTCGGGACCGATTGTATTGAATACCCATGCCATGAAGGCGCCACCTACGAATACGGAAAACATCGTCTTCCAGCTTGCAATGCCCGTCCACAACAGCAAAATGGCACCCAGAGCGATGGCAATTACGCTTGTCTCACCGATAGAACCCGGAATAAGGCCGGTCACCATGTCCCAAGAGAATTCCGGAACGGCGCCCGAAGTAGCGGCTGCACCCAGCGGAGTAGCTACCGTCAGTCCGTCTACCGACTGCCCCAGACCAAAGATGCTGTCGCCCGATACCCAAACGGCATCACCGGACATCTTCGTAGGATAAGCAAAGAACAAGAATGCACGGGTAATCAAAGCTACGTTGAACACGTTCATACCCGTACCACCGAATACTTCCTTAGCAAAAATTACAGAGAATGCAGTAGCCACCGCTAGAATCCACAACGGGCAGTCTACCGGAACAATCATCGGAATCAAGATACCGGAAACCAGGAAGCCTTCCTGAATCTCCTCCTTCTTCCACTGAGCCACTACGAACTCAATGCCGAGACCTACTACATAAGATACAATGATTTTTGGCAATACAGCCAAGAAACCGTAGATGAACATTTCCCAGAAGCCGCCGGTGGCACCGGTAGCATGGAAATGCTGGTAACCTACGTTATACATACCGAACAGCAGTGCCGGTACTAACGCAATAACCACCATCGACATGATGCGTTTGCTGTCAATGGAGTCGTGAATATGCGTTCCCGATTTCGAAGTGGCATTAGGCACGAACAAGAATGTTTCGAAGCCGTCGAACACCGAACGAAATGCGTGGAATTTGCCGCCTTCTTCAAAGTTCGGCTTTATCTTGTCGAGATAATTTCTTAACGCTTTCATTAATATATTTACGATTTTACGATTTACAATTTACGATTTGCCATACGCCCCGATTATGCCATTTCGGCACGAAGCATATCGAGTCCTGCACGTACGATGCGCTGCACTTCCACTTTGGAAGAACATACGAATTCGCAGAGAGCGAAATCTTCAGGAGCTACTTCGTAGATACCCAGAGCCTCCATACGGTCAATATCACCTGCAATGATTGCTTTCACCAGATATTCGGGGAAGATGTCCATTGGAAATACGCGGTCGTATTCGTTGGACATAATCATGTGACGTTCGCCACCCTTGATACGGGCATCTATCACATATTCCTTCTTGCCCATCAGCCAGCTGAAGTAAGAGCGGTTGACGCTGAACTGATTAAAGCGCGGCATAATCCAACCCAACATTTCATGGATTTCATCTCCTTCGGGAATAACGGTCAGCTGGCTGTCGAAAGAGCCGAGGAAGCCGTTCGGAGAAATTTTCTTACCGGTCAGCACGTTACCGCTGATGTAGCGGAGGTCCTTGTCGGTAGTCACGTTACCTTTGAAAACGTTCGTCAGCAGAGCGCCGACTTTCAGCTTGCAATAAGCGGGTTTCAACACTTCGGAACCCGTTACAGCTACCGTACGGGTCAAGTCTACATGACCGGTATTCATCAGACGTCCGATGAAAAGTACGGCTTCGGCACTGATAGTCCAGACCGTTTCACCTTTCACTACCGGAGAGATGTGGTTAATCTGTACACCCACGTTGCCTGCCGGATGCGGTCCGTCGAAAGCTGTTACGGTAACGTTCTTTGCCTGCACAAGGGCAGCAGCCTTTTGTTTTACACTAATACCCAGATACGTCTTTGCCATCTTTGACAAAGCGTCGAGTCCCGTCTGGAAGTTTGCTTCTTCTCCTTTCAGAGCGAATTCGAAATCGGGAGCCAGAGGATTACTGTCGAAAGCCGAAATGAAAATAGCTTTCGGAGTCACCGTCGGGTCAGCGATAACGTCGTACGGACGTTGGCGGATGAAAGCGAACATACCTGCCTGCAAAAGAGCTTCTTTTACCTGCTGGCCGCTCATCTTGGACGGGTCCATCTTGCCAAATTCCTCATAGTCTTGTTCAGTGGCAGCCTCTACAACGATGTTCAGCACCTTACGGCGCGCACCACGCTCCACGCTTGTCACTACGCCACTGACGGGCGAAACAAATTTCAATTCAGGATGATTCTTGTCGATAAACAAGGGTCCCCCGGCCATCACATATTCCTGCTCTTTGACCACCACTTTCGGAGTGATGCCTGTATAGTCATCGGGAATCAGCGAATAAAATCCTGGTTCCTTAACAGACACAAGTTCCTGGGCAGCAGCGCCTTTCAGGTTGATGTCAAGGCCTCTACGTAACTTAATTACATTTGCCATGCGTTTATTTAAAATAATGGTTTCATTAATTTGCCGCAAAAGTAGCAAAAAAGAACGTGAATAAAGAGCAAAAAAGAAAGGAATTACGGAGAAATTTCCGTAATCCCTTTCGTTAACGAACACGAGAACAAGGATTAGGGGTTAAGGATTAGGGATTAATACCCTGCGGAATCATAGCGCAGCCCCACTAATCACTAATCCTTAACCTCTAATCCTTATCATCACTTTTCTTCAGCAAACATCGGGTCCCATGCCGGCAGGCGGATAGGTTTTTGTTTGAACAATTCCATCACTTTGGCAGGAACATACTTTGTCTCCACCACCAAGCGGAACATGTATTCATTGAACCACTCGTCGGTCATGATGAGATGTCCCTGGTAACCGGAAGCAGCTCCCCAGCTATTCTCTACCATCCATTTTACGGGCTTTCCGTCTTTGTTCAAGTCAACAGCCATCAAGGTCATGGCGTGGGACGAGCCGCTGGAGAAGGTCTGAATGCGTTGTTTTTTATCCATTCCGAAGGTAGTACCCATCAGTGACTCGTAGTCATAATTTTTCACATCAAGCAGACCGCGTTCAGAGTTCAGGAACTTGCCCACATCGCAAGAGAAGTACATCATGGTGCTGTCCTTCAAGGAGGCGATGGCCATCTCCTTAATATCCTCTACGGGCAGGTTGACATAAGTCCAGTTTTTACCGTCGTAACGGTGACGGTCGTAGTCTATTTCATAGCACTTATAATACTCACGACTGGGATCGTTCATCAGCATTACGTAGTTGGTCAGCAGTTGTTTGTCTCCATACTTCTCAAGGAAAGACATGGGAGTGTGATGCTCTATCTCCACGGGATTACCCTTAGCATCGTGGCAGACATAGTCGAACTCCGTGGGAGGTACACCAAGGTTCAGCACCAACATGCGGTAGATGGTTCCGAGCATTGTGGTTTTCTCCTTCTCCAGAGCTGCGGGCTTGGCACCGGCGGCAGCCATATCACGTAGTTGCAGACCATACTCTTTCAGCTTCAGAGAGATGAGGTTGGCCATGCGGGAGGTATTTTCACTGCTGTTTGTTTCAGGCATGGCATCTTTAGGAACAAGGCCGTATTTGGAAACAATGTCGGCCACACCGGTAAAGGTACCCCCATCGCTCAGCGGATGCTGGAAGAGCCATTCTACGGTTTTATCAGTCAGGGGACTCTTGGAGGTGTCGATGATGCCTTGCAAGAAGAGGTTTGCCTTCTCCAACTGGTCCCAGAAGAAAGGATAGACTTCGGAGAACTCAAAAGACTGGAAACCGTATTCGGCAAGGGTCTTGGCCCGCATCACGTTGAGCCCGGTGAACAACCAGCAACGGCCGGACGACTTCTGGTCGGTGATGCCTCTGGACTCTACCTTGACGGAGAAGTGGGTATCCATGCCCTGCATATTCTCCTGGTTGAGTGCCAGTTTACGGATGTCATTATTGCCTATGGCATTGCGGAGAGCCTTGTCGGCAGCCGTGCCTTGATAACTTTGCTTGATTTGCCCAAGCATTTCGGGGCTGATGCCGCCTTTTCCTTCTTGTGCCTGCACAGAAAGCAGTGCGGCACTCAGAACAATTACAGATAAAAATCGTTTCTTCATTCAGATTATGTGTTTTTAGTTATTGATGTCTTGCTTCGTGAAGCAGACAAAAGTAATGTCTTTTTTGATAATTTTAGTGACATCTTTAGATTTATTATCTATTACAGTGAAAACTATTCGGAATAAAATAGTTTCCTTTGCACCCACATTTCGTACGACATGAAAAGATATATACTAAGCATTATCGCACTGGTGCTGTTCGCCACCACCCTTTATGCCCAGGAACAGACTGCGGCCGCCACAAACGACAGCGTTCCCGCACTGACAAAAAAAGAACTACGCAAGCAAAAGGTAGCGCGCCGGAATCTGCATTACAATATTCTGGGTGGACCCAGCTACACTCCCGACTTCGGTGCCGTGCTGGGAGGAAGCGCCCTGATGACCTTCCGCATAAACCCCAGCGACACCACGCAGTTGCGCTCCGTAGTGCCCATGGCCATCGCCTTCATGTTCAACGGTGGCATCAATCTTTTCTCCAAGCCTCAACTCTTCTTCAAGGGTGACCGTTTCCGTATCTTCGGAAAGTTTAGCTATAAAAATACGGAAGAAAACTTTTACGGCATCGGCTATAATACCAATAAAGATTACGTACGAAGCGACAGTACCAGCAAATACCGATACAGCGGCGTGCAAATCAACCCCTGGTTCCTCTTCCGGCTGGGCAACAGCAATATCTTTGCCGGACCTCAAATAGACATCAATTATGACCACCTGACGGAGCCCGGCAAGTTCTTGGTGAACGAACCTTCGTACAAAGAGGCAGGCGGTACGGCCAACGGCTACAACAACTTCAACTCCGGCCTCGGCTTCCTGCTGACATACGACAGCCGTGACGTTCCCGCCAACGCCTACCGCGGCATGTATCTGGATTTCCGCGGCATGATGTACACCAAATTCATCGGAAGCGACCAGACCTTCTACCGCCTGGAGATAGACTACCGCCAATACAAGTCACTGGGCAAGCGCAGGGTGCTTGCGTGGACGGCACAGACCAAGAACGTGTTCGGCGACGTCCCACTGACGCAATACGCCCTCACCGGAACGCCTTTCGACCTGCGCGGCTACTACATGGGGCAGTATCGCGACAAGTCCTCGCACGTGGTCATGGCAGAATACCGGCAGATGCTCAATACCGACCGCAGCACCTGGCTGAAGCGGATGCTCAACCACATAGGTTTTGTAGCCT
>ENA-OQDC01000127-OQDC01000127.1-human-gut-metagenome-genome-assembly--contig:-NODE-127-length-58737-cov-4.495427_pt1 | contig 58737 bp, 55 predicted proteins | sample MGYA00242770_ERZ504601 | MGnify/ENA primary metagenome ERZ504601 (study PRJEB26092, sample SAMD00036305) | human gut metagenome | host: Homo sapiens | study: EMG produced TPA metagenomics assembly of...
CACCCGATGCGGACAAGGCCCTGTACGCGCGGTACGAGGCCAAGGCCGCGGCCGAGCCGAACACCGTGTTCGGCGGCCGCTTGGGCACCTACAAGTACTATGACATGCACCAGGTGATCGACACCGCCCTGACCGCCTACGAGGAACAAGTCGCGCCGCTGCTGAAGAAGTAGACCGTCGTTTCACCAGAGGATTAACGATTTAGCTTGAAACCGACTGAATATTGCTGAGGCAATAGCCGGTTTCAGGCTTCTGTGCTTTTTGGGAAGCCAAAGTTTCCTGGGGTACTTAAGGCTCGCCACGAGGAGTACAGTTGTCTGTACCGCACAATGTGGCGCGTAAGACGAGGGGCGCATCTCGCAAGTAGGGTGCGATGCAGTTGAAGGAGTGCATGTCATGACTGATCCGAATGTCAATCCGAACGGCCAGGTGCCGGGGCAGCAAGCTGACGCCAATCCGACTGAGCCGTTAAATGCGATGACGGGGGAAGCAGGAACCGCCGCCAACAATGCTCCAACCCAAGCACTCGCAGCGGGCGAACAGCCCACTCAGGCGTTCACTCCTGTTGAGCAGCCTACGCAGGCGTTTACACCTGCCGAGCAGTCCACCCAGCCTCTTGCGCCGGTCAATCAGCCGGTACCGCCTACGCAGGCTTTGCCACCAGTGACTCCTGCCGCTGCGCCCGCGCCCGCATCGGCAGCGCCCAATTCGCCCTATCCGGGGGCGGCTCCGGCAGGCGGATCGGTTCCTCCGGTCTATGGCAGCGGTAGTGCTCCGGTATATCCGGGCGGCGGGGCCGTGCCTCCGCAAACGCCCTATAACCCGTATATGCAAGGCGGCCAACCGAACGGCCAGCCGGGATGGTCTGGTTCTTACGGCAGTGTGCCGCCTGAAGCGAACCAGAAGTACAACGGCCTGGCTATTGCCGGTTTTATCTGCTCGTTCCTTGTCTCACTCCCCGGTCTGATCCTGAGCATCGTGGGCCTCAACCAGATTAAGAAACAGGGCGGCAAGGGCAAGGGCTTGGCCATCGCCGGCATCATCATCAGTGCGGCGGGCATGGTGATACAGGTAATACTGGTCATCGCGCTGATCGTCGGCGGTGTCTCGTACACCAGCAAGGCTATAGATGAGGCGAAAACCGATTCCTTCTATAGTCAGTCCTCTTCGGGCAACGGTGATAGCAGCGATAAGAGCAAAGCTCAAGATAATCTTGACGATGCGCTGGACGACACGTTGGGCGAAACCCATGACGATCTAACCGACGGCGATTATGGGCTGTACGATTCGATTCAGGATTTCGTCGACTCTTTGGAATTCAAGGACTCCATTGAATCCGAAGCGGATACGTTTGCAGACACCGGCATCACCTTCAACTACCGTGTCGACGGTGACACCTTGGTGTACGAGTACGTGCTCGACGACAGCTATGCCTCGCTAGGCGATACCGCCGCTTCCTCACTGGATGCTATGGACAGCACCTATCAATCCACCGCGAATCTGCTGGGCTCGATGTGCAAGACCTCCAGCGGCAAGGCATCATTGCGCGTCATCATGCACACGCAAAGCGGCCAGTCGCTGTATGACAAAACCTGGACCGAAAAGTAGCAATCCCAGCGAACGTGCGTTTTGGTCGATTGAAGGCCGGTCTGCTTGCTCCTTGGACGGATGCTTCTGCGGAAGGAACCGCCAAGGAGTAGGCTTACAGGCATGAGACTCGCACGTTTTTCTTTGAATGATTCGCCGCGCTACGCCTTCGTGCAGAAGGACGAAACGGACGGCAAGGACTACCTCATCGAACTGGACGGCCATCCGCTGGCCGGCGACCAGGTCAAGCCCACCGGCACTCGTTACCCGGTCGACGGCGATGGCATCCGTCTGCTCTCCCCGGTCATCCCCTCCAAGGTTTACGGTCTGGCCAAGAACTATGAGGCCCACGCCCAGTTCATGCACGAGGCCGGCCACTCCGAAATCGCCCACGCGCCGGAAGACATGGTGATCTTCACCAAGCCGTCCACCTCGGTAATCGGCCCCGACGACCCGATTGTGTACCCGGCCTGCTCCAAGGACATGAACTTCGAGCCGGAAGTGGCCGTGGTGATGGGCCGTATCGCCAAGAACGTGACCGTCGAGAACGCGATGGATTACGTGCTCGGCTTCACCTGCGTCAATGATGTGACGTTGCGCGATCTGCAGGGCATCGACCCCACGTGGACGCGCGCCAAGGGCTTCGATACCTCCTGTCCGCTTGGCCCGTGGATCGTGATGCGTGACGACCTCGACTGGAAGGACGCCAAGATTTCCTTCACGCTGAACGGCGAGGATGTGCCGATGGCGTCTGGCACCACCGCGAACCTGATTCACGGCATCCCCGAGCAGATTGCCGCCATTTCGTCGTTCTCCACGCTGCTGCCTGGCGACGTCATCATGACCGGCACCCCGAACGCCTCCGGCCACCTCGACCCAGGCGACGAGACCATCGTGCACGTCGAAGGCATCGGTGATCTGCGCAACGTAATCGTTCGGGCGTGACTCGTTCTGGCTCCCCTCTCTGAGGGGAACCGTCCAGGCGGAGAAGCTGACTGAGGGAACCAAGAACGCGCCTTACGCTCCCGGCAGAAGTGCGTGCAGGGCGGTCATCACCACCAGGCTGATGATGGCCGTCACTGTCAGCGAGAAGCCGGCGAGTTTGGCGTTGCCGGTCAGCGAATCGGTGAACTTAGTTGAGAAAATCGTGATCGGGGCGAAGGAGCCCAGCACGATGATCTCGCGAATCCTCATGTCAAACTGCCGACCGCGCCGAGACGCCGGGACAGTTCCGTGCCGGCAAGCCGCAGCTTGGTCTTAAGCGACCGCTCCTGTTCGGGGCGCAGCGATCCGCTCACGAAAGTGAGAGCCAGCCCGGCGATGGGAAAGTCGTTGTAGTCGCGCACAGCGACGGCGTATGAATCAAAGCCGGGCGTCACGTCTCCGTGTTCCTCGGCAAAACCGGTGCGTTGGGTTTCGGCGAGCGTTGCCTCCAGCTCCTTGGGCGATTTGGGGCCGATGCCGGTGCGGTCGGTGAACGCCTGACGATTGGGATATAGCGCGCGGACCTGATTGCGGGGGAGTGCGGCCAGAATGGCTCGCCCGGTGGCGGTCAGGTGACTGGGCAGGCGCACGCCCACGCCTGACACTAGCGGCGGGCGATGCGCGGCGCGCTCCTCAATCACATAAATGATTTCGTTGCCGTGCAGCACGGCCAGATGTCCGTTTTCGCCGGTCTCGTCAACAAGACGCGCCAACACCGGATGCGCGACCTGCGATACACGATGTTGACGAGAATAGGCCGATCCCAGCTCGAAAGTCTTGAGTCCGATGCCGTACGCGCGCTGCTCGGCAAGGCGGGTGACCAGTCCGTGACGCTCCAAAATCTCCAACAATTGGTACACCGTGGAGCGCGGAATGCCGAGTTCGCGAGCGAGCGTGGCGGCTTGCGTCTGACCATTGCTCGCGATGAACTCGAGGATGTCGAGCGTACGGTCGGCCGCCGGAGCCAGCGAGACACGTGGCGCGGATGATGATGTCTGATGTTCCCGTTCTGATGGCTTCACCTGCGCCCGCTTGACGGTACGTGGCTCGGTGAAGGCGTATTGCTGCGAGGCATGGCTCATATTTCCATCACCTTACATGTCTGAGATTTCAGACACAAGATGGACGAAGTGGCTTATGGCGGGCATCCGACTGAGGTGAAATGGCCAAGGTTTGATTACTCGGGGAGCGATTGGTCGCGTTTGCGTCGCCTGCTGTTGATGGGCAGGTGCGGTGAGCGAATGCGGGCAGTCGCGGATCCCCGGCGAAGCATGTGCCGCATATGTCGTATATGCGGAATGCGGCACATATATAGAAAGGTATGAGCATGGCAGAGCAGACGGTCACCGTAGGTGTTGGAGCGCTGAGCATCGAGGACGTTATCGCCGTAGCGCGCGGCGGCGCCAAAGTGGCGATTTCGGACGAATCGAAGCATGAGATGGCGCTGAGTCGCGCGGTTATCGATCATTTGGCCGACGACACCGTGCCGCATTACGGTATCTCCACCGGATTCGGCGCGCTCGCCTCCACCTCCATCCCCAAGGAACAGCGTGCGCAGCTGCAGAAAAGTCTGATTCGCTCGCATGCCGCCGGTGCCGGACCGGAAGTGGAGCGTGAGGTGGTGCGCGGCCTGCTGGTGCTGCGCCTGAGCACCCTGTGCACCGGACGCACCGGTGTGCGCCCGGAAACCGCGCAGGTCTACGCCGATATGCTGAACGCCGGCATCACCCCGGTGGTCTACGAATACGGTTCACTCGGATGCTCCGGTGATTTGGCGCCGCTCGCAGCTTGTGCTTTGGTGGCGATGGGTGAAGGCGAGGCCCGCAACGCTGACGGCCTCAAGATCGGCGGCGGCGAAGCGCTGCGTGCGGCCGGCATCACGCCCGTCGATTTGAAAGAGAAGGAAGGACTGGCGCTGGTCAACGGCACCGACGGCATGCTCGGCATGTTGTGTATGGCCATCACCGATCTGCGCCTGCTGCTCAAGACCGCGGATGTCGCCGCCGCGATGAGCGTGGAAGGCATGCTCGGCAACGACCGCGTATTCGCCGCCGACTTGCAGGCGCTGCGCCCGCATCGCGGCCAAGGCGATTCCGCGGCGAACATCGCCCGCATGCTCAAGGACTCTGGTCTGATTGAGGCCGGCCGCCCGGGCTCCACCGTGCGTGTGCAGGACGCCTACTCGCTGCGCTGCACCCCGCAGGTGCACGGCGCCGCCCGCGACACCGTGGAATACGCGGCCTCCGTGGCGGGCGTGGAACTCGCCTCCGCCATCGATAACCCGTGCGTCACGCTGGACGGCCGTGTGGAGTCCAACGGCAACTTCCATGGCGCGCCGCTGGCCTATGTGCTCGATTTCCTGGCGATTCCGACCGCCGACGTAGCCTCTATCTCCGAGCGTCGTACCGACCGCTTCCTTGACGTGGCGCGCAACCGCGGCCTGCCGGCGTTCCTGGCTGGTGACCCGGGCGTGGACTCCGGTTTCATGATCGCCCAATACACCGCTGCCGGCATCGTCTCCGAAATGAAGCGTAACGCCGTGCCTGCCTCGGTCGATTCGATTCCAAGCTCCGCCATGCAGGAAGATCACGTGTCGATGGGTTGGGCCGCCGCCCGCAAGCTGCGCCGGTCGATTCCGGCCTTTGCGCGCGTGCTGGCCGTGGAACTGCTGTGCTCCTGCCGCTCCTTCGACTTCCGCAAGCCGTACCGTCCGGGTGCGGCGGGCGCCGCCGTATACCGCGTGGTGCGCCAGTACGCCAACGAAATCGGCCCCGACGTACGCGATACCTGGACCACCCCGCAGATTGAGGGCGTGGCCGAGGCGATTCTCTCCGGCGAAGTCCTCGCCGCCGCCGAATCCGCCGTCGGCGCACTGAAGTAGCGGCTGCCCAAGCTCCCTCATCAGAGGGGGCTACTAGTCACCCTCCCCACCAAAATCCAAAACTTGAGTCATATGCACTCAAGTTTTGGGAATAGAATGGGTTCCAGGTCGGTTGACCATATCAGACAACGACAAGTTGCGGTCTGTCGCAACGCTCGCAGGGCTTTCGAAGCCCGCGAGCCGCACTGCGCAGACCGCATGATATGGAGGAATACGATATGGAACAGAAGTTCACCACTATGGCCCAAGAAGCCGTCGGCGACGCGATTCAGAGTGCGTCCGCCGCAGGAAACGCGCAGGTCGAGACCCTGCACGTCATGGATGCGCTGCTGCGCCAGGAAAACGGCGTGGCGCGCTCTCTGATCGAGGCCGCGGGCGGGACCCGCAGGCCATCGGCGCGGCGGTGCGCAACGCTTTGGTCGCGCTGCCGAGCGCATCCGGATCCAGCACCTCGCAGCCACAGGCCAGCCGCCAGCTGACCGCCGCCATCGCCCAGGCTGAGAAGGAAATGCAGCAGATGGGCGACGAATACGTCTCCACCGAACATCTGCTTATCGGCATCGCGGCCAGCAAGCCGAACCAGTCGGCCGAAATCTTGGAGAAGAACGGCGTCACCGCAGCCTCCCTGCGCAAGGCCGTACCCGGCGTGCGTGGTGGCGCGAAGGTCACCAGCCCGGACGCGGAAGGCTCGTACAAGGCCCTAGAGAAGTACTCCACCGACCTGACGGCCGCCGCCAAGGAAGGCAAGCTGGACCCGGTCATCGGCCGTGACCAGGAAATCCGCCGCGTGATTCAGATCCTCTCCCGTCGTACCAAGAACAACCCGGTGCTGATCGGCGAGCCCGGCGTCGGCAAGACCGCCGTCGTGGAAGGCCTGGCCCAGCGTATCGTGGCGGGCGACGTTCCTACCACCCTGCAAGGCAAGAAGCTCATCTCCCTTGACTTGGGCTCCATGGTGGCCGGTTCGAAGTACCGTGGCGAGTTCGAGGAGCGCCTGAAGAGCGTCCTGAACGAAATCAAGAATGCGGATGGTCAGATCATCACCTTCATCGACGAGATCCACACCATCGTCGGCGCGGGTGCGGCCGAAGGCTCGATGGATGCCGGCAATATGTTGAAGCCCATGCTGGCCCGTGGCGAGCTGCGCCTGATCGGCGCGACCACGCTGGACGAGTACCGCGAGAACATCGAGAAGGATCCGGCGCTGGAGCGTCGTTTCCAGCAGGTGTTCGTGGGTGAGCCGAGCGTGGAAGACACCATCGCCATTCTGCGTGGTCTGAAGCAGCGTTACGAGGCGCACCATAAGGTAACGATCGGCGACGACGCGCTGGTTGCCGCCGCGACCCTCTCGAACCGTTACATTTCGGGTCGTCAGCTGCCGGACAAGGCCATCGATCTGGTCGATGAGGCGGCCGCTCACCTGCGTATGGAGCTCGACTCCTCGCCTGAGGAGATCGATGAGCTGCAGCGCAAGGTGACCCGTCTTGAAATGGAGGAAATGCAGCTCAAGAAGGCCGAGGATCCTGCGTCCAAGGAGCGTCTGGGCAAGCTGCAAGCCGAACTTGCGGACACCCGTGAGAAGCTCAGCGGTCTCAAGGCGCGTTGGGATGCGGAACAGGCTGGCCACAACAAGGTCGGCGACCTGCGTGCCAAGCTCGACGACCTGCGCGTGCAGGCGGATAAGTATACCCGTGAAGGCAACTTGGCGGAGGCCTCGAAGATTCTGTACGGCGAGATTCCGTCCATTCAGAAGGAGCTTGCCGCCGCGGAGAGCGCGGATGCTGAATCTGCTGATGCCAGCGCGGCCAACCCGGCCGATGAGCCGATGGTCCCGGACCGTGTGGACGCCGACTCGGTGGCTGAGATCGTCTCCGACTGGACCGGCATTCCCGTCGGCCGCCTGATGCAGGGCGAAACGAGAAGCTGCTGCACATGGAGGACTACCTCGGCAAGCGTGTGATCGGCCAGAAGGAAGCCATCGCCGCCGTGTCCGACGCGGTGCGCCGTTCGCGTTGCCGGCATCTCCGACCCGAACCGTCCGACCGGATCGTTCCTGTTCCTCGGCCCCACCGGTGTGGGCAAGACCGAACTGGCCAAGGCGCTCGCCGACTTCCTGTTCGACGACGAGAAGGCCCATGGTCCGCATCGACATGTCCGAATACATGGAGAAGGCTTCGGTCTCGCGCCTGATTGGCGCGGCGCCGGGCTACGTGGGCTACGAGCAGGGCGGCCAGCTGACCGAGGCCGTGCGCCGTCGCCCGTATTCCGTGGTGCTGTTCGACGAGGTCGAGAAGGCCAACCCGGAGATCTTCGACGTGCTGCTGCAGGTACTTGACGATGGTCGCCTGACCGATGGCCAGGGAAGGACCGTGGACTTCAAGAACACGATCCTGATTATGACCTCTAACCTCGGCTCGCAGTTCCTCGTGAACGAGGACATGGACGCCGACGCCAAGAAAAAGGCCGTGATGGACGCTGTCCACATGAACTTCAAGCCGGAGTTCCTGAACCGTCTGGACGACATCGTCATGTTCCACCCGCTTACGCGCGAGGAGCTTGGCGGCATCGTGGATATCCAGGTGGCTGGCGTGTCCCAGCGTCTGACCGATCGCCGCATCACGCTGGACGTCACCGACTCGGCTCGCGAATGGCTGGCCAACACCGGTTACGACCCGGCTTATGGCGCTCGTCCGCTGCGCCGCCTGGTACAGACCGAAGTGGGCGACCAGCTGGCCCGTATGCTGCTGGCCGGCAAGGTCCACGACGGTGACACCGTGCTCGTCGACCAGACCGGCGGCGAACATCTGGAGCTCTCCGCTTGGGCGAGCGACCAGATTGTCTCCGACAATCCGGACGTGAGCGTGGACAACGTCACCGAAGACAAGTGACAATCACTGGCTCCCCTCTCTGAGCAAAGCTGTCAGCGAAGCTGACTGAGGGGAGTTCGGGCTGGCGAGCTTCACTATATTGGCTCTCCTCTGAGGAGGAGAGCCTTTTCGCTACCATGGTGCTGAACTTCATACGAGGAGGGCCAGTGACTGGACGATTCGCGCCGACGCCGTCGGGGCGCATGCATATCGGCAACGTGTACGCCATGTTGGGTGCATGGCTTTCGGCCCGTTCGCGTGGCGACCGCATGCTGATGCGTATCGAAGACGTGGACAAGCCGCGTGTGGTCGCCGGTGCGGACCAGCTCATGATGGATGACCTGCATTGGCTCGGCCTCGACTGGGATGGCGAACCGATGTTCCAATCCCAGCGCACTGAACGATACGAATACGCTCTCGAATGCCTGCGCTCGCAAGGTGTGCTGTACCCCTGTTTCTGCTCGCGTGCCGACATTCGCGCCGCCTCGGCCCCCAACGAGGGCGACGGCTTCATGGTGTACCCCGGCACGTGCCGCCGCCTGCTGCACGACCATCCCGACGAGGTCCGTGCCCGTTTGGTTCGCGGCGACCAGCATTCCATCCGTATCGCCATGCCGGAATCGGCAGCGGGAGAAAAGCAACGTACAGTGCCTGACGATTCCGCTGCGCTGTCGGGAGCCGTGCCGCCGGAACAGCAGGGCGATGCCGGAATCGTTGATGGTGTCGCATGCTTTAACGACCGTGTCTATAGTCCACAGCACTACGATTTGGCCCGCGAGGTAGGCGATTCCGTGATTCGCCGAGCCGATGGACTGTTCGGCTATCAACTGGTCGTGGTCGTGGATGACCTCGATATGGGTGTTGATGATATCGTGCGCGGCCGTGATCTGCTGCGCTCCACCGCGCTGCAAATGTGGATTCGCCAGTGTCTGTTGGCTGGCGGCTTTGAGCCGGAATGCGGCAACACGGAAAAGCCTCTCGCCGAGCACCCCGAGTATGCGCACCTGCCGCTTATCGACAATGCGGCCGGCCGGCGTTTAGCCAAGCGCGAACGTTCGCTGGATATGGGAGCCTTGCGCGCCCGCAACGTAACCCCCGAGCAAATCATCGGATACTGCGCCTGGCTGCTGCGTCTGCAACCCACTCCAATTCCTTGCAAACCCGCCGATCTGCTGGCAGATTTCAGCTGGGAGCCACTGCGCGCCAACCACCTGGACCGCGCGCTGAAACCGGATGATCCAACCACTCCACAATGGCTGGCAGAAGCGTTAGGCTAGAGGCAGCCCAACAGGAAGGATTCCAATGTCGTCGAAGCTCTGGAGAAACGTGGCGCTGGCAGGCGTGGCCGCCGCCGGTGCTGCCGTGTGGGCCGTGGCCCCGCGCACGTTCAATGACAAGCGTCGTAATTTCGTGCCCTCCATTCCGGAGGTATGGTATGCCCATCGTGGCTTGCATGATGCGGGTTCTGGTTTGGTCGGCTATACCGATATCGCTGATTATGGTGGGGATAATCCGGTTAGCGCCCAAGCCGATACCACTGAGCGATCCATCGCCGAAAACGATGATTATGTGTCGCTTGCCCGTCGCATGGCTGTCAAGGCCGGCTACGGCAGTGCGGATATGACCGGTCCGATTGCTCCCGAAAACTCGCTGGCCGCGTTCGCCGCCGCCTGCGAGGCTGGCTATGGCATCGAACTCGACGTGCAGCTTACGCTCGACGGCCAAGTGGTCGTGGTCCATGACGCCGATTTGTTGCGCGTGGCCGGCGATCCGCGCCGCATCGAAGACCTGACTTACGACGAACTCGCCCGTATTCCGCTCTTCCCGAACGGCGAGTCAGGCGATTTGAAGGCCGAACCGTTGCCGGGTGCCGACGCGAACCCGCCGCTGGTGGTCACGCCGTCCGCCGCGCCGAAGGGGTACTACCAGCATGTGCCGCTGTTCTCCGATGTGCTGGACGTGGTGGCCGGCCGGGCTCCGCTGATTGTGGAATACAAGTTCAGCAACAACAGGGCTTGGGATGAGCGTAGCGAAGAGCTCATGGAAAAGGGCCACGCCTTGCTTGAGGCGTATGACGGCCCGTACGTGATCGAATCCTTCCACCCGGGCGCGGTGAATTGGTACAAGGAGCATCACCCTGAGGTGTGCCGCGGTCAGCTGAGCTGGCCGGCGAAGCTGAGCAAGAATGGTGCGGCTGAATGGGCCGCCGGCTTACTGGCGTTCGACTGGCTGTCTCGTCCTGATTTCGTGGCTTATGACTGGACCGGTGGCGCTTCGCCGCAAGTCAAGCTCGCTCGTTCGATGGGTGCGATGCCGGTTTCATGGACCGTGCGCAGCAGCGATGAACTCGCCCAGTGCGCCCCCTACTTCGACCGCCACATCTTCGAAGCGTTCGTCCCCGACGCAGTGTGAGGTTGAGGGCGTTATTGATGCGCCCATGGGGTGGTTACAGGCTCATCGGGCGGTAACTTGCCCATGGGGCGGTTTGAAGAAATTGTGAAACCGCGGAATTAAGCCATTTTGACCTACCGCCCCATGAGGATTTTGCCGCCTCATGGGGCAATTACCGCCCCATGGGGGATTTCCCGCCCCATGAGGTATGGCGTTTTACTTGTGATACGGCTCGCCAGCGTTGATTTTATAAGCGCGATAGATCTGCTCCAGCAGAATCACGCGCATAAGCTGATGCGGGAACGTCATCTTCGAGAAACTCAGCAGAAAATCAGCACGACGCAGAATCGCGTCGTCAAGGCCGATTGAACCGCCGATGACCAGCTGAATATGGCTGGTGCCACGCAATCCAAGGTCGTTGATTTTGGCGGCCAATTCTTCACTGGACAGCTGCTTGCCATTGATGGCAAGGGCAATAACAAACGCGCCGTCCTTCAGATGCTTGGCGATGCGTTCGCCTTCTCTGGCCTTGATCTGTCGGTCAACGCCTTCGGAGGCATGGTCAGGCGTTTTCTCATCTGCCACTTCAATGATGTTGAGCTTGCAGTAGCGCGAAAGTCGCTTGGAATACTCGTCAATGGCGTCGCGAAGGTAACGCTCCTTCACGCGCCCCGGCGCAATAATGTCGATTTGCATAGATGTTCCGTTATGTTGGCTCCCCTCGGGGAGGGGAGCCAGGGAAATCAGTCAATTACGCCATAGAGACGGTCACCGGCGTCGCCGAGTCCCGGCACGATGTAGCACTTGTCGTTAAGACGTTCGTCGACCGCGCACACCACGACCTTGAAGTCGATGGACGGGTCGATGTGCTCCTCGACGTACTTGATGCCTTCGGGGGCCGCGATGATGTTGATCGCGGTCACGTCCTTGGCGCCGCGCTCGGCCAGGTAGTGCGTGGCGGCGACCAGCGTTCCGCCGGTGGCGAGCATCGGGTCGATGAGGAAGCACTGGCGGCCGGACAGGTCCTCGGGCAGACGGTTCGCGTACGTCACCTGCTGGGTGGGGTGCTCCTCGTCGCGCTTCATGCCCAGGAAGCCGACTTCAGCAGTCGGAATCAGGCGGGTCATGCCGTCGAGCATGCCCAAGCCAGCGCGCAGCACCGGCACGATGATCGGGCGCGGGGAGGCGAGCTTCTTGCCGGTCATCGGGGCGACCGGCGTCTCGATCGGCGCGGCCACCACGGACAGGTTGCGGGTGGCCTCGTAGGCCTCAAGCATCACGAGTTCGGAGACGAGCTCGCGGAAGGTGGAGGAGGGGGTGTTCTTGTCGCGCAGCACGGTGAGCTTGTGCTCGACCAGCGGATGATTCAAAACATGGAGTTCCATGATTCCCAGCCTAGTCCAAGTTTGCCGACCTGCCGAATTGGTAATGGCGCGGCTTGCTTATCGGATTGGATTTGTGGGTGATTCGACTTTTTGCTGCGATAGGCCAGTTGCAGCAGGACAATGCCCTGTCCGTGCCGAGATCTGCCTCTGATACCTCTGAGAGGGTAAAGCGTAAAAAACAACACGGTGTAAAACAGGGAATGAAACTGGTGTAAAACCGGGAATGAGATAGGTGTAAAATCGGGAATGAAACTGGTGTAAAATCTATATTGTTAGAACGATAGAACTGGGAAAGGCTGCAATATGAACGATTTGAGTGGTCGCGATGGTACCTTGACCAGGCCTGATTATCGTTCACGCGTGGTAGATAGCAGATTAAGTAAACTGCTCAAGGCGTTCGGTGCAGTGGAAATCGTTGGGCCGAAATGGTGCGGCAAGACATGGACCGCGCTCTCCCGGTCTCGAAGCGTTGATCGTCTGGATGATGTGGCAGTTTTCGCGGCCGCCCAAACCGATCCTGCATTGGTGCTGATGGGGGAGGAGCCCCATCTGGTGGACGAATGGCAAGATGTACCGCAAATTTGGGATGCCGCTCGTCGCCATATAGATGACAATGCGAACCGCAAGGGGCAGCTGATTCTTACAGGTTCGGCTATTCCAAAGGATCGTGACGCCATTCATCACAGCGGCACTGGTCGCATTGCTCGTCTGCGCATGTGGCCCATGAGCTTGGCTGAATCCGGAGAATCCACGGGCGCGGTCAGCCTATCCGATTTGTTCGAGGGGAAATTCGAGCCTGCCGAATGCAATACGAGTATCGAAGACATCGCCAGATGGTGTTGCCGTGGCGGATGGCCCGCGAATCTTGAGCTAGACGATGAATTCGCCTTGGAAATCCCGGGCGAATATATCGCAAGTGTGCTGGATATCAGCGTGCCGAAGATGAAGAAGAATCCTGAAACTGCACGAGCTTTGATGCGAGCTCTTGCCGTGAACATCTCGCAGGCACCAAAATATGCGACGCTGGCTGCGGATATGGCATATGGCGATGAGCGGCGTGAGCCGGATACGCAGACGGTGAAGAGCTATTTGGAAATGTTCAAGGACTTGTACCTTCTGACGGATTTGGAGGGTTGGGAGCCGCCACTCCGCGCAAAGAGTCGTGTGCGAACCAAGCCCAAGCGATATTTCGTGGATCCTTCGTTGCCTGCTGCGGTTTTAGGTGCCGCGCCGAATACTCTGATGCGCGATACACAGACGCTCGGCGATCTGTTTGAAACGCTGTGCATTCGTGATTTGAATGTATATCTGTCGGCTATGCCGGGTGCCGGGAATCGCATTGCGTATTACCGCGATGACAAGGGGCTTGAAGTTGATGTCATTATCGAGTTGTCTGACGGCAGGTGGGGTGCCATCGAAATAAAACTCAGTGACCTTAAGGTGAACGATGACAATGCGGATAAGCTCAAATCCTTCCGCAACAAAATCTGCGGCAATCCCATGGCTCAGGTCCGAGACCCCGAATTCATGATGTTCCTTACCGGCCGAGGTGGGAAGGCCTATCGCCGCAATGACGGCATACTGGTCGTGCCCATCGCAACGCTCGGGGCGTGAATCTGGTAAAAGAAAAGAAGCGCCGAACCGCGAAAGCGCCTGTCGGCGCAAGGGCCGCTCGCGGCGGCAAAAAATGGAGCCCGGGGCTTAAGCACGGTCCGACGCGGATACTTAGTATAGCTTGCGATGGGTCTCGCCGCGCCGGGGAAGGGGTGGCGTTGGCCGGTAGCTGATTGTTGGGGTGCGGTCGGTGGGTTTCTCCCTCAGTCATGGGCATCGCCCGTGACAGCTCCCTCATCAGAGGGAGCCTGGAGCGGGGTTACTCCAACCGTCCGCGACGCCAGAGGTTGGCACCGTGTTGGAAATCCTTGGCGGTGGCCATGAGGCTGCCGGCGGTGTGCATAAGGCGGGCGGCTTTGGTGCGCACGGCCTTCTCATCGGCATCCGAGGAGAAGCCGCCGTTGGCCTCGGCCCGGGTCACCATGCGCCGCGCCTCCACGCGCAAGCCCAACGCCACCACATCGGTAAACGCCGCCGCACGCTCAAGCGCCACGGCAAAATCGCCCACAAAAGCACCGGAGAGAATCGAATCGGCCAATCGCACGATGTCATCTTCACTGGGAGCCTGATCCACGCCGGCGATGGCGGAGGCGGTAGTGGCCACCGGCTCACCCAAGCGCCACAGATGCGCGATCGAGTCGCGATTCGATCGCATCCACGTACGCAACATATACAGTCGCCACAGCACACCAGGCAGCGAATCCGGCTCGGTATCGCTCCATAGTTCGGCGATTTCATCCACGCCGACCGTCTCCACCAACGTGAGCACGCGCTCGACAACCGTCGGGTCTTCGCTATGGCGCACACGATCCAGCAATGCGGCAGCGGACAGATGGCTCATCTCGCTCAACGCTTGCGGGTCCATGCCGCCGGCCAATCCATCGGCCACAGCCGGGTCGAGCTGAGCCGGGCGCGAAGGACGTGAAGAACCCATGCGAGCAGGTCCGAATGCCGCTCCGGCCGCACGCAGCGAGCCGAAGCCTGGGCCCAGACTGCCGGCGGCACCATTGTGCGCGGCATGAGCTGCGGCGGCAGCGGCCGAGGAGTTGGATGAATCAGGGAATGCGGGTCTAGTAGACAAGCGGTTGAACCTTCTGAATATCGATGATTTTGGGACCATGAGGCGTCGGAGTGACGAACAGCGCCGCCGCCGTGCCGGTCGGCATGAACGGTGTCTTGGCGATTAGGCGTTTGCTCAGAGACGGCGCAACGCACATGCTGCGCAGGTGTTCGAACATACCACCAATCACCGGCCGGTGCATGCATATCGCTATGGGCTGACGGCGCTCAAGTGCGAACTCGATTTCGCTGAGTAGACACTCCCATGCGGTGTCCGGCGCAGCGGCGTATGCATCTTCGGTGAGCGGATCGAGATGAACCATGTCTCGTCCGGTCTGCCACGCGAACATCTCCAACGTCTCCTGGCAGCGCACCCAAGGCGACGTGGCCAGTCGGGTCGGATTGAAACACGCCAGCTCGCGGTTCAGCGCGTATGCCGCAGCCGCGCCGCGCGGCGTGATCGGACGGTTCGCGTCCGAACCCTTCCACAGCTTGCGCGCTTCTGCCTTGCCGTGGCGCACGATAATCACCGGCACGGCGTCAAGCGCGCCCTCCTGCACCCGGTCAACGAATAGCGCAAGGATGTCCTTATCGGTGGAATGGCTGAGTTTCTTGCGGGCCTCAGCCGGCGTCAACCACAGGACTTCGTCGATTTCGCCGATGTCCGCCCGATGCACCGGGCCAAACGCATGGGTGCGCCGCAGATTGTCGATGGCGCTGATTGGCGTGGCCATCCAGAACTGGATGTGCTTGGTGTCCGCCGACCGATCCTTGGTATGGCGCTGTTTGCGGCCCTCTTCGGACAGCGGGTACTCGATGTCGCCCAGATAGGGACCGAGCTCCACGGGCAGGCCCGATTCCTCGCCGATCTCGCGCACGGCGGCATGCCGGTGTGATTCGTTTGGGTCGACCTTGCCTTTCGGCCAGCTCCAGTCGTCGTATTTCGGGCGATGCACGATGCACAGTTCGATGCGGTTGAGTACGTTGTCCGCTGTGGCTGGGCTGTCGGCCTGCGCCGGGTCCGGGGTGGAAGCCGCGTCCGATGCGCCGGGTGCTGCCGTGGTCTCGCCGTCAGAATCCGTGGTGTTCGCGATGATGGTGCCATCGGTGGCAATATTGGATTTCACTGATGGAGATGATGCCCGCGTCGGCTCGGCATCATCCTTCCACCGGTACAGAATACCGCCGGCGGCTTCCACGATTCGTCTCATACTGTTCGTACCCATCTCTTGTATTGTAGGTCACGTTGGACCGCTGCTACGTAGTTTTTGCGCGCTGAACAACGATGCCCGGCATCCTCTCGAAAGAGGAGCCGGGCATCGTAACCACCCTCAGTTAGCTTGCGCTGACAGGGAGCATCGAGTGAAATCAGTTGTGTGAATTGGGGCGACGCTGGTGCTTGCGAATCAGGTATTCCTGACTATCGACCAGCGGGCGGCCCTCGTCGTCCTTGGTGTGCAGCACATACGTGCCGTCGGGCTGCATGTGCCAGCTCATGGTGGAGTCGGCCATCTGCAGGTCCACGTACTTGATGAGCTCGTCAATCTGCTCCGGGGCGGTGACGCGCACCAGAGCCTCGACGCGGCGATCAAGGTTACGGTGCATGAGGTCAGCCGAACCGATGTAGACCTCCGGGCCGGAAGCCGGGCCCTCGCCGATCTGCGGGCCGTCCGCATTGCAGAAGGCGTAGATGCGGGAGTGCTCCAGGAAGCGGCCGAGAATCGAACGTACGCGGATGTTCTCGGACAGGCCGGGAACGCCGGGCTTCAGAGCGCAGATGCCGCGTTCGACGATGTCGATCTTCACGCCGGCCTGAGAGGCACGGTACAGGGCGTCGATGGTCTTCTCGTCGACGATGGAATTGACCTTGATCTTGATCCACGCTTCCTTGCCGGCGCGTGCGGCGTCCTCCTCGCGGCGGATGCGCTGAATCAGGCCGGTGCGCACGGTACGCGGGGCCACCAGCAGACGGTGGAAGCTGGACTTCGGCGCGTAACCAGAGAGCTGGTTGAACAGACGAGTCAGATCCTGGCCGACCACCGGGTCGCAGGTCAGCAGACCCAGATCGGTGTACAGTCGCGCGGTCTTCGGGTTGTAGTTGCCGGTGCCTACGTGGCAGTAGCGGCGCAGACCGTCCGCTTCCTGACGCACGACCTCGATGAGCTTGCAGTGGGTCTTCAAGCCCACGATGCCGTACACCACGTGCACGCCCGCGCGTTCCAGCTTGCGGGCCCACGCGATGTTGGCGTCCTCGTCGAAACGAGCCTTGATTTCCACCAAAGCCAGCACCTGCTTGCCGGCATGAGCGGCGTCGATCAGGGCGTCGATGATCGGCGAGTTGGAGCTGGTGCGGTACAGGGTCTGCTTGATGGCCAGCACCTTCGGGTCCGCGGCGGCCTGCGCAAGGAAGGCCTGCACGGAAGTGGAGAAGGAGTCATAGGGGTGATGCAGCAGGATGTCGCGCTCGCGGATGGCAGCGAAAATATCCTGTGCGCGGGAGGACTCGACCTCGGCGATCTGACGGTTCGTGGTCGGCACGAACGGACGGTTCTTCAGGTCCGGGCGGTCCACGCTGCCGAGCTCAAAGAGCACGGTCAGGTCCAGCGGGCTGGGCAGACGGTATACCTCGTCCTGGCTCACGCCGAGCTGGTCGGCGAGCAGCTGGGAGAGGAAGGGGCTCGTGGTGTCCGTGATCTCCAGGCGGATCGGCGGTCCGAAGCGGCGGCGCAGCAGCTCCTTCTCCATGGCGTTGAGCAGGTTCTCGGCGTCATCCTCTTCCACGTCGATGTCCTCGTTACGAGTCACGCGGAAGGAGCGGGCCTCCTTGATGATCATGCCCGGGAACAGGGATTCCAGATGCGCGGCGATGAGCTTTTCCATGGCGATGAAGCCGTAACGCTCGTCCTTGGACTCCTCATCGGTCATGTCGTCCACCGGCACCAGGCGCGGCAGGTTGCCCGGGATCTTGACGCGGGCGAAGTGCGACTTGCCGGAGGCCGGGTTCTCCACAATCACGGCCAGGTTGATGGAACCGCCGGAAATGTAGGGGAACGGGTGGGCCGGATCCACGGCGAGCGGCGTCAGGACCGGGAACACCTGCTGGCGGTAGTAGCGCGAGAGGCGCTCCTGCTCGGAGGATGTGAGCTTGTCCCACGTCAGCAGGACGATGCGCTCCTTCTCCAATTCCGGCAGAATGGTGTCGATCGTGTAATGTGCGTGCTCGTCTTGCAGACGGTGTGCGGTCTCGCTGATCGCGCGCAGCTGCTGACGCGGGCTCAGGCCGGCGGCAGACGGCACGGCGATGCCCGAGTCGATACGGCGCTTCAGGCCGGCGACGCGGACCATGAAGAACTCGTCAAGGTTCGAGGCGAAGATCGCGGCGAAGTTGGCGCGCTCGAGCAGGGGCATGTCTTCGTTCTCCGCACATTCGAGCACGCGCTGGTTGAACTTGAGCCAGCTGAGCTCGCGGTCGAAGAAACGGTCCTTGGGCAGCGGTGCCTCGCCTTCCTGATCGACGCGGCGGTCGTTGTTGTCGTTTTCGGCAATATGCTCTGCGATTTGGCTGCGCAGAATTGCCTTCGAGGGTGCGTCAAATATCTGTGCCATAGCTTATATCGTAAGCTTTGGCGTGGCCGGAAAACGACTGAACGCGCCAGAATTCAACGGGTGTTCATGTTAGTTCGGTGTTGGTTGGTTTTGAGTGTGCTAGCGTCGCTCGCGACACGCCGTGAGCGGCGGTGAAACGAACGAAATCGAACATCGGACGGGTTCGATGTGAACGGTTCAGCTCGTTTTCCGATAGCCAGAAAGTGCGATTGAACAGTTGTGATAAAAAACGCACAACGACTCTCTGCAGGTTGCGAGAAACGGGAGTGATGAATAGATTATGAGGTACAAGAACAACTGAACAGAGCAGAGCCCACAAATAGTGTATGGTCACGAGGACTGTTACGTTGGACGGGCATTGGAAAGACTTACCGTTACAACGATGATGTTGTGCAGAGATTCTGCTCCAGTAGTTGAACTTGTAGAAAAGGCCCGCTCCGGCGGGCCTTTTCGTTTGTGTGTACAGTGGAGGGCATGACGGAAACACAGCGTACGCCAGAGGGGATGTCGTCGAAACCTCGTATCAAGCCGGCCGATGCCGAAGACGGCCGTCCGGTCTCTATCTCTGCGCGTCTCGGACGACTGCAATTCCACTATTCCGGCAAGTTCCGCGTGCTGCAGATTGCCGACATTCAGGATGGGCCGAAAGTCTCCAAAGACACCATCACCCTGATTGAGGCCAGCCTTGATGCCACACGGCCTGATCTGGTGATTTTCTCCGGCAACCAGATCGCCGGCTACGATCCGGCGTTCGCCGATTCATTCCGTAAACGTCGCTGGTGTGACGAACCTATTGCCGAATCCGCGCTGAACCATACCCGAGCGCTGGTGCGCAAGGCCATTGGCCAGTTCACTGAGCCGTTGGCGGCGCGCGGCATTCCGTGGGCTGTGACGTATGGCAACCATGATTTCCAATGCGGGCTAAGCAATGCGGAACTGGACGGTATCTATCGTGAGTTCCCCGGTTGTGTCAATCCGCCGAGTGAGACCTTGCCGAACCAGATTGCATATACCTGTGGAGCGGGTGGCGCTGTGCAGACGCCGTCTGGTGCCACTGGTTCCGGTGAACCAGGCACCTTCGCGCTGCCGGTTATGGACGTTGACCATACGCGCAATGTGCTGGGTCTGGTCATTCTTGACTCCGGCGATTACGTGCATGGCGGCGGCTTCGGCACACCATCGCCCGCAGCGCTCGCCTTCCTGAACGCCGTGCCCGACCGTATCGGTGCGAAATCAATGGTGTTCCAGCACATGCCGATGCCCGAGTATTACAACGTGCTGAAGCCGGTGGCGGCCAACGCGGCGTTTGCCATGCAGGGCTATCGTTCGCACGCCGATACCTACTACGTGCTGGACGAATTGCAAACCCAGCCCGGCGGATATTTGGGAGAAGGCATATCCTGCCCTGATACGTCAGACGAATTCGAATTGCTGCGCGAGGGGTATTTCGGCGTCGTAGCTGGTCATGATCATCGCAACGGTTTCGTCGGCGAACATGAGGGTCTGTTGCTTATCGCTACGCCAACCTGCGGATTCAATACGTACGGACCGGCTCCGGCCAAACGCGCCACGCGATTGATCGAATTTGATATCCGTCACCCTTACGAGCCGCGTACGCAATTGCTGGAGTTTGGCGAACTGGTGGGCAAGCCCAGTTCCAAACGCGCCTATACCTATGCGGTGAACCAGACCGCGCCTGGCGAGGGCGAGGGCGATGATTTGCTGCGCAAGCCGTCGCTATGGAGTCAACTGTCCGGTTTATTCAGGTAACCCGGTTTATTCAGGTAACTGTTCCTGATAGAGGCGGAAAGCGGCGCGAAGTATTCGAGGTTTCGGTGGCCTTCCGCTGTGTTGGACGATTAGTGGCAGAAATCCCGCGTCTCTTTCGTTGTGACGCGGGATTTCTGCCGGTTGGGCTATCGGTTGGATTGACTGGTATGTTTCAGCGAACGGCTTTGACCAGTGCCTCGGTGAGGTACTTGCCGGCGGCCATCACCAGCGGCGCATAGCGGCGTCCGGGGGCGGCACCCATGCGGCCGGTCGGGCCGGAAATCGAGATGGCGGCGATGACCTGGCCGGAGGCGTTGCGGATCGGGGCGGAAATCGAGCACACGCCCTCTTCGCGTTCGTTCACGGACTCGGACCAGCCGCGCTTGCGTACGGCGGCCAGCTTGGTGGCGGTGAACTTGGCGTGGCGCAATCCCTGGTGCAGACGGTCGGAATCCTCCCAAGCCAGCAGAATCTGGGCTGCGGAACCGGCTTCCATCGACAGCATGGCACCCACCGGAATGGAATCACGCAGGCCGGAGGTGCGTTCCACAGCGGCGATGCACACGCGCTGATCGCCTTGGCGGCGGTAAATCTGCGCAGACTCGCCAGTGCGATCGAGCAGGGTCTGCAGGATCGGGCCGGCGGCGGTCAGCAGACGATCCTCGCCTGCTGCGGCGGCAGTTCGGCGAAACGGGAGCCGAGTACGAATCGGCCATGCTGGTCGCGCAGTACGAAACGGTGGCGTTCCAGTGCAATAGCCAAACGATGTGCGGTCGGTCGAGCGAGACCGGTGGCGGCCACAAGCTGGCCCAGCGTAGACGGGCCGGATTCCAGTGCGTCAAGAATCTTTACAGTTTTATCAAGGACGCCAACGCCGGAATGGATTTCCCCATCGTCCTTGGCGGTGGTGTCTTCAACCGGCTCGGACTCGGTCAAGCTGTTGTTCAATGGCTCTTCTTGGGAATCAGTCATAATAAGGGCGATTATGCCATCTCACATAGTGAAATAGCAAATTGGGGAAGTGTCTCACAGGGTGGCCATGAAGTTGAAAGGGCGTTCGTGGATGCCGAAGAGACATGTCTGGAGCGGAACCGAGTCATGACTAGGTCATGTTCGAGTCGTATCCGAGTCATATTGAGGCCATCATTTGACCGTATCTCAATATCCGGCATGCTCATGGCCGGGCCCATCGCAAGCACATAGGCTAATACCACGAACAAGGCGCGAACACAATACCTCGCGCGGAATTTTTTGGAGGAATCACTATGGGAACGACACTGGCCGAGAAGGTCTGGGCCGATCATCTGGTGCGCAAGGGCAGCGACGGAGCCCCTGATTTGCTGTACATCGATCTGATGCTCATGCATGAGGTCACCAGCCCGCAGGCGTTTGAGGGCCTGCGCTTGGCCGGCCGCAAGCCGCGTCACGTGGATCAGCTCATTGCCACCGAGGATCACAACACGCCGACCGTTGATATCGATCGCCCGAACCCGGATGAGACGAGCGCGTTGCAGTTGACGACTTTGGAGAAGAACTGCAAGGAGTTCGGCGTGCGCCTGCACCCGCTGGGCGACGCCGATCAGGGCATCGTCCACGCGTTCGCCCCGATTCTGGGCCTGACCCAGCCGGGCATGACCATCGTGTGCGGTGATTCGCATACGTCGACGCACGGCGCGTTCGGCGCGCTGGCGTTCGGCATCGGCACTTCCGAAGTCGAACACGTGATGGCCACACAGACGCTGTCTCTGAAGCCGTTCAAGACCATGGCCGTCAACGTCAACGGCAAGCTGCCCGCGGACGCGACGGCCAAGGACATCATTCTGGCGATCATCGCCAAGATCGGCACCGGCGGCGGCCAGGGTTACGTGATCGAATACCGTGGTGAGGCGATTCGCAACCTCACCATGGACGAGCGCATGACCGTGTGCAACATGTCCATCGAGGCCGGTGCGCGTGCCGGCATGATCGCGCCGGACGAGACCACGTTCGAGTACCTGAAGGGCCGTCCGCACGCGCCGGAAGGCGAGCTGTGGGATCAGGCCGTGGCGTACTGGAAGACGCTGAAGACCGATGACGATGCCGTATTCGACAAGGTGGTGGATATTGACGCCACCAAGCTCGGTCCATATGTGACGTGGGGCACCAACCCCGGCCAAGGTCTGCCGATCACCGCCTCCGTGCCGGAGCCGGGCAAGATCGCCGACGCCACCAAGCGCGCCGCCGCCGAACGTGCGATTACATACATGGGTTTGAAGCCAGGCATGCCGATCAAGGACATCGCCGTGGACACCGTGTTCATTGGTTCGTGCACCAACGGTCGTATCGACGATTTGCGCCAGGCCGCCGCGATTATGAAGGGCCACCGCAAGGCCGAGAACATCCACCGCGTGCTGGTGGTGCCGGCCTCCTCCCGCGTGCGTTTGCAGGCGGAGAAGGAAGGCCTCGATAAGGTGTTCAAGGACTTTGGCGCCGAATGGCGTAACGCCGGCTGCTCCATGTGCCTGGGCATGAACCCGGACAAGCTGGTGCCGAACGAGCGCTCGATTTCCACTTCGAACCGTAACTTCGAGGGCCGCCAAGGCAAGGGCTCGCGCACGCATCTGGCGTCGCCGGCCGTAGCCGCCGCCACCGCCATCCGCGGCACAATCTCGTCTCCCGCCGATCTCTGAGTCAATACACGTGAGCCCCCTCTGACGAGGGGCTGTCAGTCGAAGACTGACTGGGGGAGAGATCCCCGAAAGGAAAATTGTTATGGAAAAACTCACCACACTGACCGGCGTGGGCGTGCCGCTGCGCCGCTCCAACGTCGATACCGACCAGATCATTCCCGCTGTGTTCTTGAAGCGCGTGACCAAGTCCGGCTTCGATGACGCCCTGTTCTACGCATGGCGCCGAGACCCGAACTTCGTGCTCAACAAGCCGGAATACGCCGGTAAGGGCCAGATTCTGGTCGCCGGCCCCGAATTCGGCATCGGCTCCTCCCGCGAGCACGCCGTGTGGGCGCTGCACGATTACGGTTTCCGCGTGGTCATCGCGCCGAGCTTCGCCGACATCTTCTACGGCAACACCGCCAAGAACGGCGTGCTGGCCGCGATTATGCCGCAGGAGTCCGTCGAACTCCTGTGGAAGCTACTGGAGGAAGAGCCTGGTCGTGAGATGACTGTCTCGCTGGAGACCCGCACTGTCACTTGCGGCGACGTGACCCTGCCGTTCGAGGTCAACGATTACGTGCGTTGGCGTCTGATGAACGGCTACGACGATATCGATCTGACGCTGCAGCACGAGGACGACATCGCCGCCTACGAAAAGATGCGCGCCGAAAAGTTCCCCTTCAAGCCCAAGACCATCCCCGCCAAACACTGGGCCGAAGAAAGGATCGAGTCCGCCCGCGAGCCTGAGGACGCAGACTGGACAGGGCCGTTGGCCGATCGCGGCATTATTTAGCCGCGATCGGCCTGCTGAAAGCCCGGTGGGCTTTCAGCAGGCCCTGTGCCGAGCTGCGACAGCAGCGAGGCCAGCATTGAGCCTCGCCGAAAGGCGAGTCCATAATTGCAGGCCCAGGACCGCTGGCCGACCGCGGCATCGTGTAGCCGTGGGCGACTGGCCCATCGTGCGTTGTGGGCCGGGGCGTGGCTTATCGTTGAAGCATGAGTGATTTTGAGCCGTTTTACGATGTCAGCCGCAGTTACGAAGACAACTATGAGCAAGGGCCGTTCGGCGCGTTCGCCGAGGCGCTGAAGGATGGCAACGGTGCCGATGCCGCCGGAACCACCAGCGAGGGTGCCTTGGCCACCTTTTTGGGCCAGCCGGTCAACCTGCCTTTCGGCATTCCCGCAGGCCCGCTGCTCAACAGCCGTTTCACCACGGCCGCTTTCCACATGGGTTTCGATCTGGCGACCTACAAAACCGTGCGTTCGCGCGCCTGGGGCTGCAACCCGTTCCCGAATGTGCTCGCCGTACACCCCAAAGTCGGCGGACGGTTCACTGACGCCGGGCAGCGCCGAACTGGACGAAGGCGTGCTGGCCGACACCAACTATGAACAGCCGATTTCCATCTCCAACAGCTTCGGTGTGCCCTCGCAGAGCCCTGACGTCTGGCAGCCGGACATGCGCGCCGCCATCGAGGCCGCCGGTCCCGGTCAAGTGCTGGTCCCGAGCTTCCAAGGCTCGCGTGTGGAGGGCATGAGCGAGGAGGAATACATCGCCGACCATGCCACTACCGCCCGCCTGGTCAAGGAGACTGGTGCCAAGCTCATGGTGATGAACACCAGCTGCCCCAACGAGGGCCACAACCGCCTGCTATGCCACAATCCGCTGCTCGTGGGCCGCATTACCGAGGCCGTGAAGCAGGAGATCGGCGACATCCCGCTGATGGTCAAGCTCGCCTACATCCCCAGCGACGACGCTCTGGAGCTTATGGTGCGTTCCACCGTGGGCCACGGCACCGTGCAGGGCTTCAGCACCATCAATACGATTTCCGCCAAACTGGTCGATGCCAATGGCAATCAGGCCCTGCCCGGCGCGGGCCGCGATCGCTCAGGCGTGTGCGGCAATGCGATTCGTGGCGCCGGCCTCGACATGGTCGCCCGTCTGGCCGTGATTCGTGAAAAGCTCGGGCTTGATTTCGCGATCAACGGCGTCGGCGGCGTGGTCTCGCCCGCCGACTACCAGGCGTACCGTGACGCCGGCGCGGACTCGGTGATGTCCGCCACCGGCGCGATGTGGGACGCCGAACTGGCCCACAAGATCAAGGCCAGCCGGTAAATCGGCTCCAAAAACAAGAAACAGCCTGTACGGGCCGTGATTCCCAGACGATTCCCAGCCAGTGCCCATGTTGCATTGAAACTGTTGCTGTTATATGTAATCACGGCCGAACAAGCTGCATAACTTAACCTCTTTCTTCTTCTCTCCTTTCTCTCCCCGGCGCCCATCACGCCGGGGTTTCTTTTTTTTCGTCGGTGGGTACAGCCGTCTTATTCGGCGGCCGCCTTCATGGCCACGGCGCCGACGTAGTAGACCGGCTTGTCGAAGTTCGGCTGGAACAGGAAGTCCACGTTGGCGAGCTGGTCGATGGTGAAGCCGGCCTGAATCGCCATGGAAATCACGTTTGCCGCGCCGGAGATATCGGCCTTGGAGCAGAACTGGCCGCCCTTGACCTTGCGGGTTTCCGGGTCCCAGGTCAGAATCGACGTGACTGGGGTGGTGGTGAGCATGAAGTCCGGGCGATAATCCTCGGTGAGCGAGGTATCGCGGACCGTGAGCCCGCGGCGTTCGGCACCCGCGCGGGTCAGGCCGGAGGCGGCGAGTGAGAGGTCGTACAGCTGCACGGCGGACGTGGCCTGTGTGCCCATGTACTTCACGGTCGGCGTCTCGATGTTGCGGCCCACCAGCAGGCCCTGGCGCACCGCGTTGGTGGCCAGCGGAATGTAATCGTGCTGACCGGTGGGGTTGTAGAACACGGTGGCGGAGTCGCCGGCGGCGTACACGCCCGGCGCGGACGCCTGCATGTAGTCGTCGACCACGATCGCGCCGTTCGGCAGCATGTCCACCTTGCCCTTGAGCAGGTCGGTGTTCGGCAGGAAGCCGACGGCCAGAATCGCCATTTCGGCCGTGTACTCGCCCTTTTCGGTGACCACGGTGACGGTGTCGTCGTCATTGTCGCGGAACTCGACCACCTTCTGGCCGAGCGCAAGCGTGACGCCGTGCTCCTCGAACGCGGCCGCCACCTGATCGGTGATGGTCTTATCGAAATTATTGGCCAGCGGGCGATCAAGGCCGTCGACCAGCGTGGTCTTGACGCCGGTGACGCTGAACTGCTCGGCGATTTCAGCGCCGATATAGCCCGAACCGATCACCACTGCGGACTTGGCGGTTTTCGCCTTTTCCTTGATGGCGATGGCGTGATCCCAGTTCTTGCACAGCAGCACATGCGGGCTGTCGATGCCGGGGATCGGCGGGATGACCGGGCGCAATCCGGTGGTCACGACCAGTTTGTCGAAGCGAGGGTCTGCTCGGCGGGGTCTCCGGCCTCGTCCAGCGCGCGGTAGGTGAGGGTTCTGGCGTCGAGGTCCACGGACGTCACGTCGGTGCGCATGTGCATGGTCGCGCCGGCTTCGGCCAGAGCGGCGGGGGAGGAGTAGAACATTTTCTTCGGGTCGGACACGTGGTCGCCCACCCACAGGGCGATGCCGCAGGAGAGGAAGGACAGCGTACCGTTGCGCTCGAAAACATGGACGGTCCAATCGGGGTGCTCGGCGAGAATCGAGGTGGTGGCGAACGTGCCGGCGTGCGTGCAGCCGATGACGGCGACTGTGGTCATAAATGCTCCTTTGCTTGTGGCCATGGCGTCTGATGCCATTGCCCTGAATCGTAGCGTAGAAGTATGGAGAACGCCGTGGCGGCAAATGTGAGGAAGATCACGTTATCGGTTTGATTCGACGGGGGGTATGGGATCCGTTGTGCACGGTGATCAAAGTTCGGCTGGGGTGCATTTCACGGAGTCGGCACATGGCTTATGGCAAACTGGACGGTAGCATTTTTTGAATCTTGATTGATTGAGGAGAGTGGCGTGGCTGAGAATCCGGATGACGTGTTGCATGTCGAGGGCGGCAAGCCTTTGAATGGCACGATCAAGGTGCGTGGCGCGAAGAACTTCGTGAGCAAGGCGATGGTCGCCGCGTTGCTGGCACCGGGCAAGTCGGTGCTGAAGAACGTGCCGGAGATCCGTGACGTGCATGTGGTGTCCGATTTGCTACGTCTGCACGGCGTGGACGTGGATGTGGACGGTGCGAACGGCATTGTGACCATCGACGCCTCGCGTGTGCAGCTGGCCGATGTGGCCGACGTGGATACACTGTCCGGTTCGTCGCGCATCCCGATCCTGTTCTCCGGCCCGCTCGTGCACCGTTTGGGTGAAGCGTTCATTCCCGCGTTGGGCGGCTGCGCGATTGGCGGACGTCCGATTGACTTCCATCTGGAGACGCTGCGCAAGCTGGGCGCCACGGTGGACAAGGAACACAAGGACGGCATCCACATCACCGCGCCCAACGGCCTGCATGGTGCGAAGATCCACCTGCCCTACCCGTCGGTGGGCGCCACCGAGCAGACTTTACTGGCGGCCGTGCTGGCCGAGGGCAAGACCGAACTGTCGGGCGCGGCCACTGAGCCGGAGATCATGGATCTGGTGTGCGTGCTGCAGAAGATGGGCGCGATCATTTCCGTGGACGTGGATCGCACCTTCCGCATCGAGGGTGTCAAGGAACTGCAGGGGTACACGCACACGTCGCTGACGGATCGCATCGAGGCGGCGTCCTGGGCGTCGGCCGCGCTGGCCACGCACGGCGACATCTTCGTCAAGGGCGCGACCCAGCCGGAGATGATCACGTTCCTGAACGTGTTCCGCAAGGTGGGCGGCAAATTCGAGGTGACGGACAAGGGTATCCGTTTCTGGCATCCGGGCGGGGACTTGAAGCCCGTGGCGATCGAGACGGACGTGCATCCCGGGTTCATGACCGACTGGCAGCAGCCGCTCGTCGTGGCCCTGACCCAGGCCAACGGCCTGTCGATCGTGCACGAGACCGTGTACGAGAACCGTTTCGGTTTCACCAAGCCGCTGGTCGAGATGGGTGCCACCATCCAGTTGTATCGCGAGTGCCTGGGCTCGCTGCCGTGCCGTTTCCGGCAGCGCAACTACAAGCATTCCGCCGTGATCTTCGGACCGACCCCGCTGACCGGCCGCGATATCGACGTGCCGGATCTGCGCGGCGGCTTCTCGCACCTGATTGCTGCGCTGGCCGCCTCCGGCCCGTCCGACGTGCACGGCATCAGCCTGATCGACCGAGGCTACGCCGACTTCCGCGGCAAACTCGAAGCGTTGGGTGCCGACTTCGACTAATTCGGCCGTTCCTCGGCTCCCCTCTTTGAGGGGAGCCGCAATTTTGTTCTACAACAACCCGTCCGCCTCAAGTGCGGCGGCCATGCGGTCGAAGCATTCCTCCAGTAGCGGGTAGGGCATGGCGAAGTTCATGCGCACGCAACCGCGCCCGACCTCGCCGCATTCACGGCCGTCTGTCAACGCCACGTTGGCCTTCTTAAAGAAATAGTTGCCGGGTCGTCGATGCCCAGTGACGAGAAATCCAGCCACGCGATATACGTGCCCTGCGGCTCCACATAGCGCACCTTGGCGAATCTCGTGCGCATCTGCTCGTTGACCAGCGCGATATTGCGCTCGATATATGCCATCACGCCCTCGAACCATGCCGCGCCGCCGTCATAGGCCGCAGTGGTGGCTATGGCACCGATGGTGGCCGTCTGGTGCTCGGACCATTCCGCGTTCCTCATCCATAGTTCCAGATCGTCCGGATTGGTGAGAATCACCTGCGCGCACTTGGTGCCGGGAATGTTGAACGACTTCGAGGCTGAAGTGGAGGTGAAAGCCTGCATGGCCGTCTGCCGGTTGATTGAGGCGAATGGCACATGCGTGTGGCCTTGGTAGACGAACGGCGCGTGAATCTCATCGGAGAATATACGCACGTCGTACTTGGCGGCCAGATCGGACAATCGCAGCATTTCTTCGCGCGTCAATACCTTGCCGATCGGGTTGTGCGGTTGCACAGCACGAAGGCATGGCAGCCGTTCGCGAACGCCTGCTCAATGGCGTCGAAATCGAACAGCCATTCATCATTGCGCCCGCTGCTCTCGCCGGCGCCCGCGCACAGCATCGGAATCTCAAGGACCTCCACGCCATACAGACGCGGCACACTTAGGAACGGCATATAGGCCGGAGTCGGTACCACGATGGAGTTACCGGCGCGCACGATCTCGCGCAGGAACACTTCGAACGCCTCCAGCACGTCCGGCACCGGGCGGATGCACGTTGGATCCACCTCCCAGCCGTAGCGGCGCTGCCATGCGGCGCACGAGCGGGCGACCTCCTTCTTCCACGGGTCGGGAATGTAGCCGAGCGCGCCACGTTCAGTAGCCTCTTCGATGGCTTCGGCCACGCACGGTGCCAGACCGTAATCCATCTCGGCGATGAATGCGCCGATGCAGCCGGGGTAACGGGTCCATTTATCCGAACCGACCTGCTCCAGATCCTCGATGGTCGTCACGTCGATGTGATTGGCATCAAAGCAAGAGGTGCCGGCGGTTGCGTTGCTCAAAGTCGTTGACTGGGGAATGTTGTTCATGCTCATAACATGTCATTGTTCCCGGTGCAGAAGGGCTGCTCAACGGTCTGGCTCCCCGAAATCGTGATGGCGCTCGCAAGCTTGCTTATCGCTGTGCGACTACTTGGCACTCAAATATTTGAGTGACGTGCGCTCGAGCTCCTCGAGCAATGAACCAAGCGCGTGGCGATGGTCGCCGGCACGAGTCACGATGCCGACCTCGCGCGCCGCAAAATCGTCGGCAATGGGACAGGCCACCAGATCGCCCTGCAAGTTGATATGCGTATCGAGCGCCGGCACCAGCGAGACGCCCATACCAACCTCGACCAGGTTCTGCGTGGCCCAGTAATCATCCGTGCAGTGGCGGATATCCGGCTTGAATCCGGCACGGGTGGCCAGTTTCACCAAATTTGCGCGGCAGGTGGGGCAGCCGGCGATCCAATGCTCGTCTTTGGCGGCGGACAGCGGCACAGGTTCGCCGGTCTCCTCGAATCGTTTGGCGATGCCGCTGGAGCGGCGCACCAGCAGTCGCATCGGATCGTAACCCAGCGAATGGAAGGTCAGGTCGTCGCCGATGTGCAGGAAGTTCGGGATGCTGCTGTAGCGGAACACGGCGGCGGTATCGGCCTTGCCTTGGGAAATCAGACCGATCGCCTCCGGCGGCTCCATCTGAATCAGGCTCAGCTCGATGTCCGTGAACATACTGAGCTTGACCACGGTACGGGCCGCGATAGTAGAGCAGATTGACGGTGGGGCCACCAAATGCAGGTGATCAAACCGATGATGCCGATAATCCTCGACTTCACGGGCCGCCCGCTCCAGCCGATCGGCGATGGCCTCGCCGTGGCGGGCGAGCATCGAACCGGTGGCGGTGAGTTCCACGCCATGCGAGGTGCGTTGCACCAGAGTCGAACCGCACTGTGCCTCCAGCTTTTTGATCTGCTGGCTGATGGCCGGCTGCGACCAACCCGTGGCCTTGGCCGTGGCGGAGAACGAACCATACTGTTCGATTTGCCACAACGTGACCAATGATTGGGGGTTGAGCGTGGCCATAGGTACCTCTTTCGTGCCTTTTCGTGCCTTTCGTGCGGTGATTCAATTATGGCCGGGCGGCAGGATGTGGCGTGCGCGCCGATCGTCAGTCCTCGAACTGCTTGGCGAGCGGAACCATCAGCACGGTGAGCACGGCGAACAGGGCGGTGGTGATGAACAGCACGATGGCGACCGGCATTTGGTCGTAGGCCCAGCCGTACACCATCTGGCCGAGCGGCTGGGCACACATGCTCACGGCCGCGGCCATGGACATCACTTTGCCGGCCATTGCCTCGGGCGTACTGAGCTGGATGGCGGGCACGGCGATGAGATTCGTGAAGCAACTGGCGACCATCGTGCCGCAGGTGAATACGATCAGCACCACGAGTTTGGTCCATGCGTCGACCGGCAGCAGGAACACAATACCCTGTGGGACCATGGCCAGCGTAAGCGTCGCCATCAGCCCCGGCAGCCAGCGCATCGTGAGCTTGGCGGCGAACAGGCCGGCGATGAATGCGCCCGCCACGCCGGAAACACCGATCAGGCCGTCGGCGATGCCGTAGACAGTGGCGTCGAAGCCGAGCACTGTACGAATCGTGTACGGGAAGCCGACGCCGGAATAGCCGATAAGCACAAAGTTGAGCGCCGCCGCGAACAACAGCAGTCTGAACACGTTCGGCCGGTCCTTGATGAGGAATCGCACGCCTGCCTTGAGGTCTTCAAGTGGGGTGGGCAGCTCCTCGTCGCCGCGATCCGGGGCACTGAGGCGGATGAAGCATTCGAGCGCGGCTGCGCCGGCGAAGCTTGCGATGGCGATGATCATCATGAGACGGATGCCGAACATCGCATACAGCACGCCGCCGAGGAAGCTCGGCAGCAGACTGCTTAGTTGTTGGACCTGATTGATCACGGCCATGCCTTGGCGCATGGTGGCCGGGCCGTACTGCCGGAACATCTGGGGGAGTGCGGCCTGCACGGTCGGGGTTTCGAAGGCGCCGAGCACGGCGAGCAGCACCTGCATGGTGGCGATGGCTACGATATGGAAGCCCGTGGTGGCGAAGACGATGGCGCTCGCCAGCACGAGCACGGCGGAGATGGCGTCGAGCGCCACCATGATGGTGCGGCGGTTGACGCGATCGGCCAGCACGCCTCCGAACGGGGAGAGCAGGATGGTCGGCACGATGGAGATGGCCAGCACCGAGGCGAAGATGGTGGCTGAGCCGGTTTCGTCCAGCACCCACATCGACATCGCGAATCGCAGCATCACATTGCCGAACAGCGAGATGCCTTGTCCGGCGACCAGCAGCACGAAGTCGCGGGACAGCAGCGGGCGTTGGGTGGCGGTGCCGGCGATGTCATTCTCGGGTTTCACTGTGCTATTCATTCTGAGCCTTTCTCCGGCTCCCCTGCGAACGTCATCATGCCCTTCGCGGCGACCGTGATGAGCTCGTCATCGAAAATCGGCACGCCGATCGCGTCGAGCATGGTGGCCAAGCAGCGGATGCGATGCTCCATTTCGGGCAGGGTCACCGGGTAGAAATACGGCATCAGCCAATAATTCGGCAGCAACGAAAGCAGCTCTGCGGCCTCGCGCGGATACTCGGTGGGGATGGAGCCATCCTTGACGCCCGCCTCGATCAGCGGCAGGAAGCGTTCGGGCAGATGCTTGCTCCATACCTGCATATTCGCGGCGAACGAAACCGGATCGCTCAGCATCGGCATGGCGGCTCGCATGATCTGCACGTGGTCTTGCTTGGTCATCGAATGCCGCCATAGCACGCGGAACTTTTCGAGGGCGGTAAGGTCAGTGCGATTCATGACGGATTCGTTGAAGTCGTCCTGCATATTGTTGTCTCGGTTGGTGAGCTCTTCGAGGATGGCTTCCTTGGATTTGAAGTGATGGTAGATCGCGCCTTTGGAGAGGTCGCCGAGCTCGTCCACGATGTCCTGGATGGAGGTGTGCTCATAGCCCTGGGCCATGAACAGCCGTTGTGCGGCGTCGAGGATGCGGGTGCGCGTCACCTCGGGGTGAGCGTTACGTGCCATGGTGGCCTCCCTACTGTGCTTGATGTTGCAGATCACTATAGATACCGACCGACGGTATGTATAGCGGTTTCGGCGAGCCTCCAACGATTCCGGCGATTGTCGCCTACCCTTTTTCGCTTGGTATCTTTCGGCTGTGTGCTTGCCCCCGCCAGCAGGGGCAGCATATAGGCATACCAGGGCGCAAGTGTCGCCGTTCTCAGTATCCTTAGAAGAATGAGTCCTGAAGCCTTAAGTGAACTGATTTCCAGCATTGCCCACAACCTCGTCGCCGCCGGCCAGGCCGGCGCGTTGACCGACGAGCTGATTCCGCCCGTCGACAAGCTCGCCGTGATGCGCCCGAAGGACCGTGCGCATGGCGACTGGGCCTCCAACATCGCCATGCAGCTGGCCAAGAAGGCCGGCATGAAGCCGCGCGATCTGGCCGAGCCGTTCGCCGCCGCGCTCGCTGAAGCCGACGGCATTGCCAAGGTCGAGGTGGCAGGCCCCGGCTTCATCAACATCACGCTTGACTCCGCCTCGGCCGCCGCCGTGGTGGACACCGTACTCGCCGCCGGTGCCGTGACCGACGCCGACAAGCATCTCAACAAGGTCAACGAATACGGCCGCAACGACCATCTGGGCGGCCAGACCCTGAATCTCGAGTTCGTCTCCGCCAACCCCACCGGTCCGATTCACATCGGCGGCACCCGTTGGGCTGCCGTCGGCGATGCCATGGCCCGCGTGCTCGAGGCCAACGGCGCCAAGGTGGTGCGCGAATACTACTTCAACGACCACGGCGAGCAGATCAACCGCTTCGCCAAGTCGCTGGTCGCCGCTTGGGCCGAGGCCAATAACTTGGGTGAGGCCGGCTACCAGACCGAAACCCCGTGCGACGGCTACAAGGGTGCCTACATCAACGAGATCGCCGCCCGTGTTCAGGCCGAAGCCGAGTCCGACGGCGTGGACCTGACCGCACTGGCCCACCAGGATCAGGGCCTGAACGATGACGGTGAACCGCTCGGCGAGGCCGATACCGAAGTGCGCGAGGAATTCCGCAAGCGCGCCGTACCGATGATGTTCGACGAGATTCAGAAGTCCATGAAGGACTTCCGCGTGAACTTCGACGTCTGGTTCCATGAAAACAGCCTGTACGCCGACGGCAAGGTCGACGCCGCCATCGAAGAGCTCAAGTCCCGCGGCGACATCTTCGACAAGGACGGCGCCACTTGGTTTGAATCCACCAAGCACGGCGACGACAAGGACCGTGTGATCATCAAGTCCAATGGTGAGTTCGCCTACTTCGCCGCCGACATCGCCTACTACTGGGACAAGCGCCATCGCGCCGAAAACTCGGCCGACGTGGCCATCTACATGCTTGGCGCGGACCACCACGGCTACATCGGCCGCATGATGGCCATGTGCGCGGCCTTCGGCGATGAGCCCGGCAAGAACATGCAGATCCTCATCGGCCAGCTCGTCAACGTCATGAAGGACGGCAAGGCCGTGCGCATGTCGAAGCGCGCCGGCAACGTCGTGACCATCGACGACCTGGTCTCCGTGGTCGGCGTGGACGCCGCCCGCTACTCGCTGGCCCGCTCCGATTACAACCAGAACTTCGACATCGACTTGGCCCTGCTCGCCTCGCACACCAACGACAACCCGGTGTACTACGTGCAGTACGCGCACGCCCGCTCCAAGAACGTGGACCGCAACGCAGCCGCTGCCGGCATCAGCTACGAGGGTGCCGACCTGGCCCTGCTCGACACCGAGGCCGACGGCGAAGTGCTCGCCGCCCTCGCCCAATTCCCGAGCGTGCTCGCCACTGCGGCCGACGACCGCCAGCCGCACAAGGTGGCCCGTTACCTCGAAGAACTGGCCGCCACCTATCACAAGTGGTACAACGTAGAGCGCGTGGTGCCGATGGCCCTGACCGATCCGGAAACCCGTGGCGACGACGAGGCTCGCAAGGCCTTGGAGATTGCCAAGAACCCGGAGCCGGCCCGTGCCGCCGCCCGCCTGAAGCTCAATGACGCCGTCCAGCAGGTCATCGCCAACGGCCTCGACCTCCTCGGCGTCACCGCCCCCGAAAAGATGTGATTATGCCCATTTCTCCAATTTGGCCGGCCGCTACGGCTGTGAATGCCGACGGTGCCATTACATTCCACGGTCGTACCGCCGAATCGCTGCTTGACGAGTTCGGCTCGCCGCTCTATCTCATCGACACTGATGAAGTAGTCGCACGTGCCAGGCACTTCGTGCGCGCTGCCGCCGAAGCATTCAACACATCCACTACGCACGTGAGCTTTGCCGGTAAGGCGTTCCTGTCCAAAGAAATCGTGCGATTGGTCACCGAGGCCGGCATGTTCGTGGACACCTGCACGATGGGCGAGATGAAAATCGCCCTCGCCGCTGGCGTTCCCGGACGTCGTCTGGTACTGCACGGCAACAACAAGTCCGATGAGGAAATCGCGCTGGCCATCGAACAGGGCTTCGCCAAAATCGTGATCGACGAGCCCGACGAGCCGGAGCGCGTTGCTGCCATCGCCCGCAAGCTCGGCAAACGCGCCCGTGTGATGCTGCGCGTCACCGTCGGTGTCCACGCCGGCGGCCACGAGTACATCTCCACTGCTCACGAGGACCAGAAGTTCGGCGTGCCGCTGCTGGCCGCCGGGGCCGACGCCGCCGTGCTCGACGTGCTGAACGACCTCAAAGACGTGACGCCTGCCGCTACCAACGCGCGTATCTCTGCGACGCATTCCCCGGAAAATGGCGCGGAAAGACCGAGAAATCAGAGCGCGAGCTGCACTACGACGTCAAGTACCCGTACGACCTGAGCCACGAGGAAGTCTCCGACACAGACAAGGCGCTGGCCGCCGCGATGGAAGCCATTGCGGACGGTCCGTCCATCGCCGTGCTCAAGACCATCCTCGCCAACCAGGACGTACTCGAACTGGTCGGAGCCCACTCGCACATCGGCTCCAACATCCACGATGCGGACGCCTTCATTCACGCGGCCAAGCGCATGATGCTGCTGCGCAAGACCCTGTGGGCCACCGACGCCTACATCCTGCCCGAAATCGACCTCGGCGGCGGCTACTCCGTGGCCTACACCGATGGCGAAGATTCAATGGACATTGACGTGGAACTCACTCGCTTGGCGGATGCGGTCAACAGCACCAACCGTGCGCTCGGCATGCCCGCCCCGGCCATCAGCTTCGAGCCCGGCCGCTACATCGTGGCGCCCGCCGGCGTAACCCTGTACCGCGTGGGCACCATCAAGCACGTGCACTTGTCCGATGCCAAAGACAGTGACGGCAACCCGATTGCCGAGCGCGTGTATGTGTCTGTGGATGGCGGCATGTCCGACAACATTCGCCCGGCACTCTACGGTGCCGACTACACCGCGCGTCTGGCGAATCGCACCGGTTCCGCTGAAACGATGCTTGCCCGTGTGTGCGGTATGCACTGCGAATCCGGCGACATCGTGGTTCACGAGGTGCAGTTGCCCGCCGATTTGAAGCGCGGTGACATTCTCGCCGTGCCGGTTACCGGCGCATACGGCCGCACCATGGCCAGCAACTACAACCAAGCGCTGATTCCGGCGGTGGTTGCTGTCAGCGAGTCCGGTGCGCACGTCATGCTCCGCCGCCAGACCGTAGACGACCTACTCAACCTCGACGTCAGCGAGTGATCCACGTGCAGAGGCGAGCGCCTGACAGTCTGTAATGTGCGGCCAAATCCGTCATAATACGAAAAGGACCGTCAGCTTTGATGAGTACTTTCGGTCTGCTGTCGGAAATAATCCGTAAAATAGCGGTGGGATATAGAAAACTTTTTGGAAGGACCCTGAATTGGCTCGCAACAACGAAACCCCGATTCGCGTAGGCCTGCTTGGTGCCGGCACCGTCGGCTCCCAGACCGCCCGCCTGATTGTCGAGCAGAAGGACGAACTGTCCGCTCGTATCGGCCGCCCGATCGAACTGACCGGCGTCGCCTGCCTCGACCCGAAGGAAACCGAGAAGTTCCCGTGGATCGACCAGTCCATCGTCACCACCGATACTTTGAGCGTGGCCACCAACTCGGACATCGTCATCGAGCTCATCGGCGGCACCACCGTGGCCCGCAAGTTCGTGCTTGCCGCCATCGAATCCGGTGCTTCCGTGGTCACCGCCAACAAGGCGCTGCTGGCCAAGTACGGCCCGGAGATCTACTCCGCCGCCGAGGCCAAGGGCGTCGACATCTACTTCGAGGCCGCTGTGGGTGGCGCGATTCCGTTCCTGCGCCCGCTGCGCGAGTCCCTGGTCGGCGACAAGGTGACCAGCATGCTCGGCATCGTCAACGGCACAACCAACTACATCCTCGACGAGATGACCACCAAGGGTCTCCAGTTTGACGACGTGCTCAAGGACGCCCAGGCCAAGGGCTACGCCGAAGCCGATCCGACCGGCGACATCGAGGGCTACGACGCGGCCAACAAGGCCGCGATCATGGCCACCCTCGGCTTCCACACCTCCGTGACCATCGACGATGTGTCCGTTGAGGGCATCACCAAGATCACCGCCGACGACATCGCCGCAGCCACCGCCGAACACAAGGTCATCAAGCTGCTCGCCGTGGTCGAGAACGGCGAGGCCGGCGTCTCCGCCCGCGTCTACCCGGCCCTGATCGACGAGAACCACCCGCTGGCCTCCGTGCACGGCTCCTTCAACGCCGTGTTCGTCAAGGCCGAGGCCGCCGACGACCTCATGTTCTACGGCCGCGGCGCCGGCGGCGCTCCGACCGCCTCCGCCGTCGTGGGCGACGTGGTGACCGAAGCCCGCCACATTGCTGCTGGCTGCACCGGCCCGTCCATCCCGCTGTACAAGAATCTGCCGAAGGCTCCGATTACCGCCTCCAAGGCTGCATTCGCCGTGCGCTTCCTGATCCACGACAAGCCGGGCGTGCTGGCCGCCATCGCCGCCGAGTTCGCCAAGAACGGTGTCTCCATCAACGGTGTGAACCAGGATCTGAAGCCCACCATGACCGACCCCGGCTACGACGGCGAGATCCAGCAGCTGCGCATCGTGACCCACCTGACCGACGAGGAAACCCTGCGCAACACCGTCAAGGCCGTGCAGGCGCTCGACTTCGTCACCGGTGACCCGTCCATCCTGCGCGTGCTGGACTGACACCGTCTAGGCTCCCTCTGATGAGGCGGTCGAACGGCTGCCCGTGAGTTGAAAGCTGAATACCCAAGCTCCCCTGACAAGGGGAGCTCCTTTTTAAGGAACAACCATGAACCCAATCTGCAATAGCGTTCACGTGCGCGTGCCCGCCACGTCCGCCAACCTCGGCTCCGGCTTCGATACCGTGGGTCTGGCGCTCGACTACCATGACGAGCTCACTTTCACGCTCAACGACGACCCGAACGACGGCATTGCCCACGTGATCATCCACGGCGAGGGTGCCGACACCCTCCCACGCGACGAAACCCACCTCGTGGTCTCCACCTTCCGCCGTGCCTGTGCCACGTTCGGCCTCGGCCGACTCGGCTTCACGCTGGAAGCGACCAACAACATCCCTCAGGCTCGTGGCATGGGCTCTTCCGCCGAGGCCATCGTGGCCGGCATCGCCGCCGCCGCGGCCTTCGCCCAGACCGGTGACCTCAACCGTCCGGCCGTCTTCGATATGGCCGCCCAGATTGAAGGACACCCGGACAATGTGGCCCCGGCTGTGTTCGGTGGCCTGACCGTCTCTTGGGACTTCGAAACCGCAGAAGGCGTCGGCTCGGTCGCCGTTCCTGGTGGTGAACCGCTGCACGGCGGATTCCACGCCGTCAACTACCCGGTGGACCCGTCCATCACCGCCGCCGTGTTCGTGCCCGACTATGAGCTGTCCACTGAGAAGGCCCGTCAGGCGCTGCCTAGGGAACTGCCATACAAGGACGCCGTCTACAACGTGTCTCGCGTGGGTCTGCTGCCCGCTGCGATGAATCCCGTGGTGCTGGCTCAGGCCGCCCAGCAGGGCAAGTCCGGCGTCGCCGCTGCCCCGGCTCAGGATGCCGATACGTGCGCTTGCTCTGGCGGAACCCGTGAATCGGCGTTCGCCGACGAGCTTGCGGCCGCTCAGGCCCAGTCCAACGCGCTGCTGTTCACCGCCACGCAGGACAAGTTGCACCAGCCGTATCGCGGTACCCTGATGCCGCCGTCCACCGAGCTCATTGCGCTCTTCCGCTCCAAGGGCTATGCCGCCGCCGTCTCCGGTGCTGGCCCCTGCGTGCTCGTGCTGCACTACGGCAACGCCCGCGAAGACATCGACCAGATCGCATCGGAGCAGCTTGCTTCCGGCCACTGGCGTGTGCTTCACCTGCCCATCAACACCGCCGGCGTCGAAATCGAGCGTCGCTAAGTCGAGGAGAAGGCTCCCGCTGGCGGGAGCTGGCCGCCGCAGGCGGTCTGAGAGTGGTCCGCCATACCGGCAGAGACCACCCTCAGTCTCACTTCGTTCGACAGCTCCCGCCAGCGGGAGCATAAGGACTTAAGTCATGTCCATTCCGCTAATTCTTGCTTCCAAGTCCAAGCCTCGCCGTGACGTGCTGTATTCGGCGGGTATCTGCCCCACAATTCGCGTCTCGCACGTGGATGAGCCTGCTGCGCTGGAAGCGGCCGCCCGTGAGGAAGGTGTCACCGTCGACGATTTGAGCATCAAGCAGCGTGTGATGATTCTTGCCGTAGCCAAGGCCGAGGCCGTTCACCGTGCGTATCGCGATGTGGCCAATACTGCCGCCGCCGCAACCGGCGATCGCGTGATTGCCTACCCGCTCAAGGCCAAGGAAATCAAGGATTCGGAACGCGAAGCCGTCGTCGAAGACCTGCGCAAAGCCGCCGCTGGCCAGCCCATCGACTATTCCAAGGCGGAAGTCGCCACCACGCGCGACTTCTCCGGCATCGACATGCCGACCATCACCGAACCCATCGCCACCGCTATTGCCGGACAGCCGGGACTGACCGAGGCGACGGTCGGCCCGCTGATTCTCGGCTGTGATTCGATGTTCCTCCTGGACGGCGAATGCTACGGCAAGCCGCACAGCGAAGCCGTGGCCCGCGAACGACTGAAGCGCATGAGCGGCGCGACCGGCGAACTGTGGACCGGCCACTGCCTGATCGATTTCGCGACCGGGCGTACCGTGCGCGGCGCAAGCCACGCCAAAGTCCATTTCGGCGAATTCACCGATGCCGACGTCGAACGGTACATTGCCACTGGCGAGCCGCTGGAAGTCGCCGGATCGTTCACGCTGGAAGGCTTCGGTGGTGCGTTCATCGACAGTATTGAGGGCGATCCGCACGGCATCATCGGCCTCAGCTTGCCGCTGGCCCGGCATCTGGCCGGCGAACTGGGCATCACGTGGACTGACCTGTGGAATGTCGGCCGTGGTGAACTGGAACCGGAAAGCAAGGCATCGGGCAACCAGCACGCTGGCATTCTGCCGCCGGTCGAAAACGTACACCAGCCCGGCGATGGCTGGGTGGACTGCGCCTGCGGCCGCAAGCATTGGGGCACCAACGGTGCTTCCGGTATTTTGCTGGCTCGTCGCGACCCGGTGAGTGGCAAGGTGACCCACGTGGTCATGCAACATCGCGCCGCGTGGAGCGCCGAAGGCGGCACGTGGGGTATTCCCGGCGGTGCCACCGCGGACGGCGAATCGCCCATCGAGGGCGCGCTGCGCGAAAGCTATGAGGAAGCCAACATCACTCCCGAAGACATCGAGGTAGTCGGCTCCTACCGCGAGGACCACGGCCCGTGGGCCTACACCACCGTGTTTGCCTTCGAAAAGCCCGGCCACACCGTCGAGCCCAAGGCAAACGACGACGAAAGCATGGAAATCTGCTGGGTCCCGATTGACGACGTGCCCAACCGCAAGCTCCTCACCGCCATGAAGACCGACTGGCCCCGCTTCGCCGCCCGCCTGGACGAGTTGGCCTGTGCTGGACATCGGTAGTGGTGTTGGCTGGGCCAATGTTTTGCCGATGAGTTTACTTGGGTAATGCCGTGTGAACCGCGTGTGGACCGGGACGGATTCTGCTGTCCCGGTTCGTCATTTCGTCTCTTTTGGGACAACCGGGACAGATTTCGCTGTCCCGGTTCGTCATTTTGCCTCTTTTTGGGCAACCGGGACAGAATCTCATTCACCTGACGCCCTATCGTGCGATGGTCGCCGTCGGGGAATGGCGGAATTCCGGGGTTTTGGATTTGCATATATCGGGTGTTCATGGAAGGGCCTGTCCCGGTTCGCCAAAAGAGGCCGAAATCCCGAACCGGGACAGCCGAATCTGTCCCGGTTCGTATGTCGATCGATTGACCCCGCCACCGGGACATCAACCGCGCATAGACAGGACGCTTCAATGCCTGGCGGGCATGACCATATCGGATGACACACGTTTCCTCGTGCGTTTCGCCACGACCTCCGCCCCAAGTCAGTGCGAAAATGGCATTTTTAGCGGTGTGGTCAGCTGTCGCATGCGGAAAATCCTAAATCAACCGCCGAAGAGACACATCGCCGACTCGGCGGAACTCGCTGGTCTGCGCGCAATGAGGAGTGTTGTGTCTGAATGCGATTCAGACAATGGTCGGCGTCAAATAGCGGTCTCCAGCCATTAATCATTGGTGATTGTGGACATTGAGCGGAGTAAACATTCTAGATGATTCAGGGATATGCCGAAAATCATATCGTTCAGAGAATGAAGTACCGCATCTCGGAGTAACTGACTGTCGACGTGCATGGTTTGAAATCTGATATCCACGCCCATCATGCCTAGCAAAATTACGGGAATGGGGTTCGGACTATTTCGCCTCAGCCAACCGGGAGCTTCCGAATGCTCAATGCTGTATGCACTTAGTGTGTGGAAACCAGCCAATCATTGACCAATGGCAGGCCGCAGTCGAAACCAGAAATATCCTCGCTCGCAGTCAGGTGCCGAGGCTCAGTGAAGTTGGTCACGTCCATATGGGATCACGCTCCAACAATTCATTCAGACGTAGGCCCATAGGTTCGTTTAATGCTGCGGTGAAATCATTCCACGCTTTACTGTTGAGCCGAATGATATGAGCTTCATGGATGTCCCGATCTGCGGCGGCGAGCAGATTCGATAATGCCCATTGCAACGAAGTCATGCCTTTGGACTCGGCCGCTTGGTCGATTCTGGAACGTTGCTCTTAGGTGAGTCTCATTTCAAAACGACTGTTCTTGTTATTCTCTGTAGTCATACTCCTGTTGTACGACTTTTGTACGGACACGATTGGTGTGTGCGGGATGTCGATTGCGATGGCCATGTGGGCTCCTTTGCTTGGTCTGTTCGATGTACAGGCGCGCAGCGCGCTGGTTCCCTGAACATACCGTGCGTGCGATTCGCATATCCAGCCGAACCGGCCTATGTGGTTCCAGCTCCCGAACCGGTCTTCCACTGTTCCTCGTCTTCTCGAGCAATGAACATCTGATATATGGATTGTCGCGTCGACTGCGTATCTCTAATCCTTGCGGATGAGGAGCGGGCCGGTGATCCAGAAAGGTTCATACCGCAGCCCGATGGTCGGCTGGGCGTTCGCTCCGTACGCTCGGGAGTATGAACACAGCAGCATCGCAATTGCAGCAGCCTCAGCCGGCGCCGGGACCGGCGGCTCAGCCTCAGCAGTCTCAGCAACCCCAACAGTTCCAGCAGCCGGCATCGCACACCCAGCAGTGGGCCCCGGTCATCGAGGCGCACGACCTGGTCATGGACTACACCGCCAGCATGGCCCGCGCACAGGCAGGGCACGGCGTCACCGGCGTGATGCCAGCCGGCACGGGAGCCGGTTATGCGTCGGCGAATCCCGCTGCGGCCGGACCGGGTGCCATTCAGGCCGGCCAGCCATCCCAGCCAGCCCAGCCCGGCTTCGCCATGCCGACCATGCACACGCTCGCCCTGAACCACGTGAACTTCACGCTCCGGGAGGGCGAGACGGTAGCCGTGATGGGCCCGTCCGGCTCCGGCAAATCCACTTTGCTGCACGCGCTCGCCGGCATCATTAAGCCGACCGCCGGCACCGTCATCTTCCGTGGTGCCGACCTGAGCCGCATGAGCGACGCCGAGCGCACCAAACTGCGCCGCAACGCCTTCGGCTTCGTCTTCCAGTCCGGCCAGCTGCTGCCCGAACTGCCGGCGGTCGAAAACATCGCCCTGCCGATGATGCTTGACGGCATGCCCTACCGCACCGCCACCGACACGGCGATCCTGTGGCTGGAACGCATGGGATTGCGCGCGCTCGCCACGCACCGGCCGGGGGAGATGAGCGGCGGACAGATGCAGCGCATCGCCATCGCCCGCGCCCTCGCCGTCAAACCTGCCGTGGTCTTCGCCGACGAGCCGACCGGCGCGCTCGACCAAGCCACCGGCCGCGAGGTCATGGGCATTCTCATGGCCGCCGCGCGGGACAACGGTTCCGCCGTGGTCGTCGTCACCCACGACCCCAACGTCGCTTCGTTCTGCGGCCGTACCGTAATGATGCAGGACGGCCGTCTGCACCAGACAGACGCCAACCCCAACTCCGCCCCCGCTGGCGGGGGCTGTCAGCCGCAGGCTGACTGGGGGTGGCCCGAGGGCGCTGAACCACCCTCAGCCTCGCTACGCTCGGCAGCTCCAGCCGGCGGGAGCGAAACCACCGCAGGAGGCGCGCGATGAGCACGTTCGCCCTCTGGCGGCTGTTTCACCGCCCCGGCTTGCGCGGCAGCGCCGGCCACACCTCGATGCTGGCAATCATCGCCTTCGCCGCAGCCACCACCATCTTCCTCACCGTGCTCGGCGGCGTACACGGTTTCATCTGGCGGGCTTCGGCCGATCATACCGTCGCCTGCGCGTTCGACTTCGGTGCCTGCCGGCCCGATACGGTGGCCGCGTGGAAACGGCAGATCAGCGACCCGACGAGCCTGGCCCAATTCTCCACCGCCTATGTGGCGTTGGCGGTATTCGCCTGCATGCTGCTCGTCGTGCCGTTCGTGGCGCTCGCCGGTTCCGCCGCACGACTGGCCGCATCCCGCCGCGACGCCCGTCTCGCCGCCCTGCGTCTGGCCGGCGCGACCACCGGTCAGGTGGTGCGTCTCACCGCGCTTGACGCCGCCGGACAGGCGCTGATCGGCGCGCTTATCGGCATTGCCGGCTATTGCGCCCTGATGCCGGCAGTCATGCTGATTCCCTTCCAGGAGCAGCGGTTCACCTTCGAACAGCTATGGGTCGGCCCGCTGGCGCTGGTAATCACCTTGGCGGGCGTGGCCATCTTGGCGCTGATATCGTCGCTGGTCACCTTGCGCCGCGTGGCAATCACCCCATTGGGTGTCACCTCGCGCACCGCCACCGCATTGCCCTCAGGCACCCGTATGGTGCTGTTCGTGGTAGTCGTGGTGGTGGCCATGATCGTCTTCAAGAACCCGGCCATGCTGGCTCAGGCCGGCCAGGCGGTGATGTACGGCGTGATCATCGGTTTCATGCTGCTGTGCTTCGCGCTGGTGAATCTTATCGGCACGTGGGTGATCACCGCTCGCGCCAAGGCCAAGGCCAAGCGCCCCAAGGATGCGGCCACGATGATTGCCATGCGCCGTATTCTCGACAACCCTAAGCGCGCCTGGCGCAATGTGTCCGGCATTGCGTTGGCCGTGTTTATCGCCGGCATCACGTCGATCTGCGGATTCTTCGGATCGGCCGCCGTGGTCGATGACGCCAACGACCCGTTCACCGTGTTCATTCGCGACATCGGCACCGGCGGCATTCTGACGCTCGTGTTCGCCGCTGTGCTTGCCGCGGTCAGCTCCGGTGTGATGCAGGCCGGCAGCGTGTACGATCAGGCCGGCGAATATCGCATGCTGGTGTTGGAGGGCACTGATGTCAAGACCTTGAACCGTGCGCGATTCATCGAGGTACTCACCCCGCTCAACATCGTGGTGATCGTGGCCGGCGGCTGTTCCATGCTGCTTATGGCCCCTCTGTTCGCCGCTTCGATGACCGAACCGGCCACGCTGGCCAGCTTCTTCGGCGGGCTTGTGTTGTGCTATGCGCTGGTTTCCATCGGCGCGTTCGCGTCCAATCATGTGGCGGCCAGCTTGAATCTGACCGATTATCGGGCTGATGACTGAGCCGAGCTGCGCAGCGAATCGTTCTCAATAACAACTGTGCGTACTTTCGTATACGCAAATCGAACGTAGAAACGCTGAAATCACCGCAAATATGCGGATGAGCAAATGTTCGTTTGTGCGATATCTGTGCATTTGCGCGCACGGATACTATTGAGAACGCTTCTCTGCGCACCCATCACGACAGCAGCGCCGCGATGATCGCGATAAACACCGGGCTGGTCATGGTGCTCATCAGAATGCCGTCGCGCGCGAAGGTGAGACCCACGTTGTAGCGGGCCGCGTAGTTGTATACGTTCTGGCCGGTGGGCAGAGCGGCGAGTACCACGCAGGCGTACAGCTCGGAGCCGCGGAAGCCCATCACGAAGTAGGCGAGCAGGAACGCGATAATTGGCATGATGATGTTCTTGAGGACCGCGACCGTGAAGATGGCCGGGCGATCGCCCTTCTGCTGTAGCGGCTTGGTGCCGTGCAGGGACATGCCGAACGCCATCAGGATCATTGGCACAGCCGAATCGCCGATCATGTCGATCGGGTCGAAAATGAATTTCGGCACTGGGAACCAGCCGCTTTTAGCGGAAATCGCAGAGACCACAATGCCCAGCAGCGAGCCGATAAGCAGCGGCTGATGCAGTGGCTGCTTGGCGATTTCCTTGATGGAGACCTTGCCCTTGGTGGTCACGTCCAGCACTGTCAGGCCCACCGGTGTGAAGATGGCCTGCTGCATGACCAGAATCGGTGCCACAAGAGCCGGATTGCCCAGAATGTAGGTGGCGATTGGCAGGCCGATGTTATTGGAATTGAGGTACAGCGAATTCAGGGCACCGATGGTGGCGTCCGGGGCATTCAGGTGGAAGAACATACGGTTGAGCACCAAAAACACCACGCCTACCAGCACGGCGGAGAAGAACGCCACGATAATCGAGGGGTGGAAGATGTCGAAAATCGGCTCCTTGGAGAGAATCGCGAACATCAGGCACGGGCTCGATACGAAGAAGGAGAACCGGTTGAGCACCATCTGAGCGGACGGCCCGCCGATTCGCATTCGTGCGGCAACATATCCCACCGCGATTACGATGCCGATAACGCAGAAGCCTTGCATGGCGCTGATTAGACCTGACATAATCCTCCCTTTCGCCACCCCAGTGTGGCACATAAAAATGTATTCGGCCGCAAAATCTCATGTAGTGAGTGTGCTGGGCCCGCCGCCCACGCGGTACGCTGTTCACATGACGCTTGAATTGAACCGCACCGCATCCACTGCCGAGCAGCTGAACAGCCTGCTCACCCAGATCATGGAGAACTTCTCCGTGTCCGACCACGAGGGCCCCCTCACCGACGAGGTCGAGGCCTTCCTTAACGAGCAAGAGCACCTGACCGTCCGCCGTCACGGCGACACAGTGGTGGCCAGCACCGACTTCGGCAAGCCGAGCCGTGTGATTTTGGCCGGGCACCTCGATACTGTGCCGGTCATCGACAATTTCCCACCAAAGTGGCTGGAGCCCGGCGATTCGCTGATTCGCGAAGAAATCGCCCACGCTCATCCCGAAGACCGCGTGCTGTGGGGCCGCGGTGCCACCGATATGAAGGCCTCCGACGCGGTGATGCTCTACCTCGCCGCCACGCTCGACGGCCGCACGCCGGAAACCACCCCGAAAGTCGACCTCACCTACGTCTTCTACGACCATGAGGAAGTCGTCGCCGAAAAGAATGGCCTACGCAAAGTCGTCGAGGCCCATCCCGATTGGATCACCGGCGATTTCGCCATCATCGGCGAGCCCACCAACAGCGGCATCGAGGGCGGTTGCAACGGTACGATTCGCTTCGACGTCGTAACCCACGGCGTGGCCGCGCACTCCGCCCGTGCATGGATGGGGGAGAACGCCATCCACAAGGCGGCCGACATTCTGAACCGACTCAACGCCTACGAGCCGGCCACCGTGAACGTGGACGGGCTCGATTATCGCGAGGGCCTCAACGCCACGCTGATCTCCGGCGGCAAAGGCACGAACGTCATTCCGGATGAATGCCGCGTACACGTCAACTACCGCTTCGCCCCGGACAAGTCGTTGGCCGAGGCCAAGGCTCTGATGATGGGCGCGGACGCGTGCCGAACTCGGCAATGGCGAGCATGTGGCTACCGGCGGCGTGTTCGAGGGCTACGGCATCGAAATGAAGGACGAAAGCCCCTCCGCGCGCCCGGGCCTGAACGCCCCGCTCGCCCAGGATCTGGTCCGACTGGTTAAGGAGCGCACTGGCCGCGACCCGCTGGCCAAGCTCGGCTGGACCGACGTGGCACGCTTCTCTCAGCTCGGTATCCCGGCCGTCAACCTCGGTGCCGGCGATCCGCTGCTGGCTCACAAGCACGACGAGCAGGTGCCTGAATCCGACCTGACCGCCATGGCCGCAATCCTTACCGACTGGCTGGTCTGACACCTCTCTAGCTCCCCTCCCTGAGGGGAGCTGTCACCGCGGGGGAGGGGAGCCGAGAGAACGTCAGCCTCGCCGGGCCACGCCCGCACAAAATATGTGGCATACTAAAGGATGGTGGTTCTGCATAACCATCAGCGTGCGAGATGGCGTCGATCCCCTTGCGGTTCTTGAGAATGAGACAACGCAAGCGCCGGTGTCCGCCACCCGCAGGACAGACTTGAGACGAAGTTGCCTTTACGCGGCGCGTTTTCGTGCGGCCACGGTGAGAGCGTGGTGTGAGACAAGCGTATAGGCCTGGAAATAGGCGTCGTGATGCAGCGCGCCGCGAGGAGCATTGTGCCCACTGACAACCGTGAAGGTTTCGTCAACGACGGAACCGATAATTCAACCGTATCCAATGCCGATTCGGCTGCAGCCGTGAACGCTGCGCCTGCCGCCGCCTCCCAGCCCGCCGAACCTGTTCGCCGTCGTCGTGGCGGCCGCCGCGTGGTCCGCGGCACCGGTGCTGCCGGCGCTTCTCTGGAACTGCAAGTGCAGGAACGCGCCCCGCTGTTCGAAGCCCCCGCGCTTCCCGATGCCGGCACTGCGGCCGATTCCAAGTCAGCCGATTCCAGCGATTCCGATGAATCCAGCGATTCCCAGGATTCCGCCGAACGTCCAACCCGCCGCCGTTCGCGCCGCGCCGCTTCCGCAGTGGCCGACTCGGATAGCGAGGATGATCGTCCTCGTCGTTCGCGCCGCACTGTCAGTGCCGATGATTTCGATGACGATGACGCCCCACGTTCCCGCCGCCGTTCGGTTGTGGACGATGACGATTACGACGAGGACCGCCCGGTTCGCCGCCGCTCTCGCTCCCGCCAGTCCGACGATGATGACTACGAGGATCGGCCGGTTCGCTCCCGCTCTCGCCGTGCGTCTATGGATATGGATGATGATGACGAGGACCGTCCGGTTCGCCGTCGTTCTCGCCGTGCAGTTGCGGATACGCACGAGGACACCCCGGATGAGCGCCTGTTCGACGCGGTCGAATCCCTGCCCTCTGGCCACGAGGCCGTGCGTCGCGGCAAGCCGATGACGTCCCTGCTCTTCCAGGAACCGGTACTGCCCGCCGCTGTGGATGCGCACGATACCGCTGACACTCGTGATGACGATGTTGACGACGACGAACGTCCGTCGCGTCGCTCCCGCCGCTCGCGCAGCCACGATGATGACGACGCGCAGCCGCGCAGCCGCCGCCGTGACGACCGTGACGATCGTGGCCGCAATGCCGCCGACCGTGATGCGTCTCGTGACGCTTCCCGCAACGCTGCCGCCGGTGACGCCAATGCCAGCGCCAACACGGACCATGATGATTTCGATTCCGATGACGCTTCCGACTCTCGCCGTTCCCGTCGCTCCCGCCGCCTGAACGCCCAGGAGCGCCGTGCAGCCGCCGAAGTCGAGCAGATTGAGGAAGACCTCGAGCTGGACGATATCGCCTACTCGCCGATTGCCGAAGAGGAGGGCGACGAAGAATCCGACGCCACCCGCACCCGTTCGCGCCGTCGCCGCCGTCGCGGCTCACGCGGCGAAACCGGTGCCAACGGCGAGCACGATACCGCCGAGAACGATGCCGAAGATACGCGTTCCCGCCGTCGTGACGATCGCGATGATCATGACCGTGATCGCGATGAGGACGATGAGGAGCAGACCGTTACTCGCCGTCGCCGTCGCCGTCGTGGCGGCAAGAACGGCGAGGGCACCGACGACCAGAGTCAGAACAGCGAACAGCCGCTGGTCCGACGCTCCCGCAAGCAGCAGTACATCGACGAGATCACTGATGTGGAGGGCTCCACTCGTCTCGAGGCCAAGAAGCAGCGCCGCCGTGACAACCGCCGTGAGCGCAGCCGCCAGAGCCAGCTCATGGAACAGGACTTCCTCGCACGCCGCGAGAACGTGGACCGCCTGATGGTGGTGCGTGAGAAGGAACATCACACCCAGATTTCCGTGGTGGAAGACAATGTTCTGGTCGAGCATTACGTCTCCGACATTCAGGAAGTACAGACCGTCGGCAACATCTACCTTGGCCGCGTGCAGAACGTGCTGCCCAGCATGGAGGCCGCATTTGTGGACATCGGCCAGGCCCGCAACGGCGTGCTCTACGCCGGCGAGGTCAACTGGGATGCCGCTCGTCTCGAAGGCCAGCCGCGCCGCATCGAGCTGGCGTTCAAGTCCGGCGACCCGGTGCTCGTGCAGGTCACTAAGGACCCGATCGGCCACAAGGGTGCCCGCCTGACCTCTCAGGTCACGCTCGCCGGCCGCTTCCTGGTGCTCGTGCCATCCGGCGGCATGACCGGCGTGAGCCGCAAGCTTTCGGAGCGCGAACGCAGCCGTCTGAAGAACATCGTCTCCAAGATCGCCCCGAAAGACATGGGCGTGATCATCCGTACCGCAGCCGAGGGCGCATCCGAAGACGCCATCGTCAAGGATCTCGAATCACTGGTCCGCCAGTGGGAGCGCATCAACGCCAAGCGCGAGGAATTCTGGCACGGTAAGCGCCCGAAGCTCCTGCAGGGCGAGCCCGACGTGGCCATCCGCGTGGTGCGCGACATCTTCAACGACGACTTCAGCAAGCTCATCGTGGAAGGTGACAAGGTCTACGACCGTATCGAGGAATACCTTGACACCATGGCCCCCGACTTGAAGGACAAGCTGGAGAAGTGGGACCCGGCCGAGCATGAAGGCAAGGACGTGTTCGACAAGTGGTCCATCGACTCCCAGCTGCGTAAGGGCATGGAGCGTCAGGTCTACCTGCCGTCCGGCGGCTCGATTGTCATCGATCGCACCGAAGCCATGACCACCATTGACGTGAACACCGGCCGCTTTATCGGCAAGGGCAAGTCCTTGGAAGAAACGGTGACGCGTTGCAACCTGGAGGCGTCTGAAGAGATCGCCCGCCAGCTGCGCCTGCGCGATATCGGTGGCATGGTGATGATCGACTATGTGGATATGGTCATGCCCGCCAACCGCGATCTGGTGCTGCGCCGCTTGGTCGAATGCTTGGCACGCGACCGCACCAAGCATCAGGTGGCCGAAGTCACCTCGCTCGGTTTGGTGCAGATGACCCGCAAGCGCATCGGCCAGGGTCTGGTCGAGGCGTTCTCCGAGGAATGCCCGACCTGCAAGGGCCGTGGTTTCATCCTGCATGATCAGCCGACCGTTTCGGCCGACTACGACGATCCCTACGCGCTTCGCGGTGGCGACCCGTTCGTCAAAACCAACAAGCACGGTCGCGGCACCGCTCCCGCTCCCGAACCGGCTGGTTCCAGCGCCGACGTCAAAGCCAAACTGGCTCAGATTGCCGCCGCTGCCGTCGCTGCCAACAACACGGCGGAAGAGTAAGCGGAAGAGTAACAGGTGTGTCGTGCTTGACACGCGGGCAAAAATCATTTGATTTAGTCCGCATGGTGGTGTAGATTCGAAACTCGGTGTCTGACCGCAAGCTCGGTGCGTGTTAGGCAAGGTAGCTTTCCAAAACATAAAAGGAACGATAATGTACGCGATTGTGAAGGCCGGTGGCCATCAGGAAAAGGTCGAGGTTGGCGACGTCATCCTCGTGAACCGTCTCGACGCTAAGAAGGGCGATACCGTGGAATTCCCGGTCTCCCTCGTTGTCGATGGTGACAAGGTCACCCTTGCCGCCGCCGATCTGGCCAAGGTGTCCGTCAAGGCTGAGGTTGTGAACGACGAAGCCAAGGGCCCGAAGATTAGCATCCAGAAGTACAAGAACAAGACTGGTGTTGCTCGCCGTAAGGGTCATCGCCAGAAGCTGACTATCGTCAAGATCACGGCGATTGCCTGAGTTATAGAAAGGACCATGAATCATGGCACATAAGAAGGGTGCGTCCAGCTCTCGCAACGGTCGCGATTCTAACCCGCAATACCTCGGCGTGAAGAAGTTCGGCGGCGAAGCCGTCGTGGCCGGCAACATCATCGTTCGCCAGCGTGGCACCAACTTCCACCCGGGCCACAACGTCGGCATGGGCAAGGATCACACGCTGTTCGCCCTCACCGATGGCTCCGTGAAGTTCGGTGTGCGTCGCGACCGCAAGGTTGTCGACGTCATCGCCTGAGCGATATAGCGTCAAGCTTTTTTCAAGCCGCGCCCGTAAGGACGCGGCTTTTTTGTAAGGTAATCAATATGAGTGATTTTGTGGATCGAGTGACCGTCCATGTCAAGGGCGGCGATGGGGGCAACGGTTCGGCCGGCATCCGTCGTGAGAAATACAAGCCGTTGGCCGGCCCGAACGGCGGCAATGGCGGCGACGGTGGTTCCGTGGTGTTCGTGGCCGACCGTAACGCCACCAGCCTGCTCGACTATCGTTTCATGCCGCATCGTGTCGCCGGCAGCGGCACCATGGGTTTGGGCGACAATAAGGACGGCTCCAAGGGCGAGGACCTGATTCTGCCCGTGCCCTGCGGCACCGTCGTCTTTGAGGCGCGCGGCGAACAGGGCAAAGCCAAGCATCCCGGCGCACAGCTCGCCGACCTGCGCCACGAGGGCGACCGCTGCGTCGTCGCCCAAGGCGGTGCCGGCGGCCTCGGCAACATCGCCCTGGCTAACAAGACCCGCCGCGCCCCCGGCTTCGCCCTGCTCGGCGAACTCGGTGAAGAGCGCGACGTGATTTTGGAATTGAAGTCCATCGCCGACGTGGCGTTGGTCGGTTTCCCCTCGGCCGGAAAGTCGTCCCTGATTGCGGCGATGAGTTCCGCCAAGCCGAAGATCGCCGACTACCCGTTCACCACGCTGGTGCCGAATCTCGGCGTCGTTATCGCCGGCGACTCTCGATACACCATCGCCGACGTGCCGGGCCTGATTCCGGGCGCCTCCGAAGGCAAGGGCCTGGGACTGGAGTTCCTGCGCCACATCGAACGTACCGAAATCATCGCCCATGTGATCGATTGCGCCACGCTTGAACCGGACCGCGACCCGATGTCCGACTACCACGCGCTGGAAAACGAGTTGGCGCTCTACGCCGACAAGCTCGAGCTGCCGTTGGGTGCCATCCCGATTCCCGAACGCCCGCGCATCGTGATTCTGAACAAGATCGATGTGCCCGAGGCCAAGGAATTGGCTGAGTTCGTGCGTCCGGAGTTCGAGAAACTCGGGCTGAAGGTCTTTGAGATCTCCACTGCCTCGCACGAGGGTCTAAAGGAGCTCAACTTCGCGTTGTCTGCGCTGGTGCACGAGATGCGTGAGGAAGTGGCCAACCGCGAGCAGGCCGAAGAGGAGGCTCGCGTGGTCATCAAGCCATTGGAGACCAAGGGCCGCCGTCCGCGTCGTGCTGACGAGGGCGGCAGTGCGCTTGAGTTCACGGTCGAGCGCCGCGAACTCGGCAATGGCGAAGTGTTCTTCGAGGTGCGTGGCGTCAAGCCGGAGCGCTGGGTCATGCAGACCAACTTCGACAACGACGAGGCCGTGGGCTACCTGGCTGACCGCTTGGCCAAGCTGGGCGTGGAGGACGAGCTGCGCCGCAAGGGTGCTCACCCCGGCGACGAAGTGCGCATCGGTCGTGGTGCCCGTATGGTCGAATTCGATTGGGATCCGACCATCTCCGCTGGTGCCGAAATGCTCGACGGCTCCAACCTCGGTGCCCGAGGCAAGGATCTGCGTCTCGAAGAGCTGGACCCGCGCACGCACCGCCGCTCCAACGCCGAACGTCGTGCCCAATACCACGAGATGATGGACGCCCGTGCCGCCGTGCGCGACGCGATGATGGCCGAACGCAAGGCCGGCCACTGGGCCGACCCGACCGTTGACGACGATCGCCATGACGAAACCAGCCTGTTCGGCCACGGTGAGTCCAGCGAAGATGGTGAAACCGAGGAATAAATGAGCACTCCGAGTCAGGCCGAGGTGCGGCGCATGATCGCCGCAGCCGGAACCATTGTCGTGAAAGTCGGCTCCAGCTCGCTGACCCAGCCGAGCGGTCACCTCGACCCGGACAAGCTCGACGCGTTGGCCGCGGCCTTGGCTCAGGTCCGATTGATGGGCGGACGTGTGGTGCTGGTCTCGTCCGGTGCTATCGCCGCCGGTTTCGGGCCTCTGGGCTTTGACTCGCGGCCGGTGGACGTGGCCACTCAGCAGGCCACCGCAGCCGTCGGCCAAGGGCTACTGATGGCCCGCTACGAGACTGCGTTCGGTCGATTCGGTATTCGCGTCGGCCAGATTCTGATCACTGCCGAAGATACGATTCGTGCCACCCAGTACCGCAATGTGGAACGCACGCTGGACCGTCTGCTTGACCTCGGCGTGGTGCCGATCATCAACGAAAACGATTCGTTGGCCTCGAACGAGATTCGCTTCGGCGACAACGATCGACTCTCCGCGTTGGTGGCCAACCTGGTGCGGGCCGAAGCCTTGGTGCTACTGACCGACGTGGACGCGCTGTACACTGCGCCGCCCTCGCAGCCCGGCTCCCGCCGTGTGGAATATGTGCCCAACGTGATTGATGCGCTGGGCGACATCCAAGTCTCCGGCTCCGGCTCCAAGGTCGGCACCGGCGGCATGGTCACCAAACTCGAGGCCGCGCGCGTGGCGGCCGTCTCGGGCATCCCCACGGTACTCACCTGCGCCTCGAACGCGGGCCCTGCGATGATGGGCGATCCGGTGGGCACCGTGTTCGCACCGGTTAAGGCCCGCGGCTCCTCACGCCGTCTGTGGATCGGCTTCGCCGCCGACCCGCGCGGCACGATTGTGGTCGATGCGGGTGCCGGCCAGGCGATTCGCGGCGGGCGTGCCTCGCTGCTGGCGGCCGGCGCGCTCGAAGTACATGGCGATTTTTCCGCCGGCGATCCGGTCTGGATCGATGCCGAAAGCGGTGAACACCTGGCCCGAGGCCTCGCCGGCTTCGATTCCGAAGAAATTCCGCAGATGCTCGGGCGTAACACCGCCCAACTCAAGCGTTTCCTCGGCCCCCAGTACGCCCACCCACTGGTTCATCGCGACAATCTCGTGCTCGTGTGACTGATGGAATCTGTCACACGACAGATTCCATCACCATAGTGCGGCTCTGGCGATTTTTCGTGCTGTAGGTTTAGCATGGGAGCCATGACTATGGCGCAATGGCAGACTCTTTCCGACCGTATCAACACTGTGGCACCGAGCGCTACGCTCGCCGTCGATTCCAAGGCCAAGGCCATGAAGGCCGCCGGACTTGACGTTGTCGGCTTCGGCGCAGGTGAACCGAATTTCCCGACCCCCGCAAACGTGGTCAAGGCTGCGGCAGATGCCTGCCTTGACCCGAAGAATTACAAGTACACGCCTACGCCGGGCCTGCCCGAGCTGCGCGAAGCGATTGCGGCTAAGATGCTGCGCGATTCCGGCTATGAGGTCAATGCCGATCAGGTCGTGGTGACCAACGGCGGCAAGCAGGCCGTGTATGAATCCTTCCAGATCTTGCTCAACGATGGCGATGAGGTCATCATTCCCGCTCCGTACTGGACCAGCTACCCCGAGGCTGTGAAGCTTGCCGGTGGTGTGCCGGTCGAAGTATTCGCCGGTGCCGACGTGAACTTCGAGCCCTCGCTTGAGGCGCTGGAAGCGGCCCGTACCGAGCATACGAAGGCAATCATCGTCAACTCCCCGAACAACCCGACCGGAGCCGTCTGGAAGCCGGAAACCGTGGAAGCGATCGGTCGTTGGGCCGTCGAGCACCACATTTGGGTTATCTCCGACGAGATCTACGAGCACCTGAACTATGACGATGCGCACACCACCTACATCGGTGCCGCCGTGCCGGAATGCCGCGGGCAGTTGCTGGTGCTGAACGGCGTGGCCAAGACCTATGCGATGCCGGGCTGGCGTGTCGGCTGGATGGTCGCTCCGCTTGAGGTGGCCAAGGCCGCCACCAAGCTGCAGGGGCATATGACCTCCAATGTGGCCAACATCTCCCAGCGTGCTGCTTTGGCTGCTGTGGCCGGCCCGCTGGATGAGGTGCACGAGATGCGTAAGGCCTTCGACGCGCGCCGCCGTGCGATTGTGACCGCCTTGAACGATATCGAGGGCGTCAACTGCCCGACTCCGACCGGCGCGTTCTACGCTTTTGCGGACATCGCCGCTTTGCTTGGCAAGCCGCTGGGTCCCAAGGGCACAGTGTCCGATACGTCCGCTGACTTTGCCGCTGCACTGTTGGATGAGGCCCACGTGGCCGCCGTCCCCGGCGAGGCCTTTGGTGCTCCCGGTTACCTGCGTTTCTCCTACGCACTGGCCGACGAAGACCTAGCCGAAGGCATGCGTCGATTCAAGGAATGGGCTAACTGAGAAGAGTCGCGTGCTACGCGCGCGACACGCGATTTGCGATAATCCACCGGAGCCGTTACTATAACGACTTGGCGGTTTCGCCGTGGCGAAGCGTTCTCTACGGAACGCACGCCGAGGTGGATTTTCACCTAGGGAAGTGGCGCAATTGGTAGCGCAACGGTCTCCAAAACCGTAGGTTGTGGGTTCGAGTCCCGCCTTCCCTGCCAAGTTTCTAATAATCAAGCAGCTGACGCGAGGTACGGAATGGCTAAGACGAGCAAGAGTGAAAAGGCAGTCAAGCCGAATGTCTTCATGCGTATCGGTCTGTTCATCAAGCAGATCATCGACGAGCTTCGCAAGGTCGTGACCCCTACCGCCAAGGAACTGTTCTTCTGGTCTCTGGCCGTATTCATCTTCGTGCTGCTGCTGATGGCCCTCGTGACTGGCATGGACTTCGGTCTAAGCAAGGCCACGCTGTGGGTGTTCGGCTGATCCGCACAACCTAAGGTGAATAACAACGCATGAGTGATGAACTGAATCTCGAGAACCTCGACGCCGTCCCGGCTGAGGAGCCTGTTGTCGAGGCTTCCGAAGCTGCTGCCGATGAGGCAGCTGCCCCGGTCGAACCGGTCGCTGACCTTTCCGCAGAATCTGACGCATCCGTCGACAATGCAGATGTTGAGTCCGACGCTCCGGCGGCGACTGAATCCGCTCCCGTTGCTTCCACTCAGACCGAGACCGTTTCTCTGGATGAGGACGAGGAAGAAGTCAACGAATCCGAGCAGGCCGAGGAGACCGATGCCGGTCAGCAGGCCGTTGACGAATTCTCCAAGTCCCTGCGTTCCCTTGATGGCAAGTGGTACGTGCTGCACACCTACTCCGGCTACGAGAAGCGCGTGAAGACCAACATCGAGTCCCGCGTCGCCTCCTTCGGCATGGAAGACCAGATCTTCCAGGTCGAGGTGCCGATGGAAGAAGTCGAGAAGCACACCGAGAAGGGCAAGAAGGTCATCACCCGCGTGCGTGTTCCTGGCTACGTGCTGATTCGTATGTGGCCGGATGAGAACGCCCGCCGTATCGTTCGTGAGACCGAAGGCGTGACCGGCTTCGTTGGCCCGACCAAGGATCCGGCGCCGCTCTCCCGCAAGGAAGTCGTGGCGATGATGGCTCCGATGATTGCTTCCGAGGCACTCAAGGCCGCCGGCGACAAGCCCGCCGCCGCCAAGAAGCGCAAGGTCGAAGTCTCCTACGCCGTTGGCGATCAGGTCACCGTCACCGATGGGCCTTTCGCCACCATGGCCGCCGTTGTTTCCGACGTGGAGCCCACCACTCAGAAGCTCACCGTGCTCGTGTCCATCTTCGGCCGTGATACGCCGGTGGAGCTTGGCTTCCACCAGGTTCAGAAGCTAGATTAACTCCCAAACTTTGCAGAGCCCGACCATCGTGGTCGGGCTTTTTGTGTTGTCCGGGTGGATTTGCATAATAGGAAAGCTTGTGTCTGGAGAGGAGACTCGCTAGCACAGCACAGCAATATAAGTTGCGGGAGGAGACCGACCACAGGCCGATTGCCTGCAGCATGCACGGATAAATAATGAGTCAAGACCGAGCATGATGGCAGACAGCCGAACCTGAGGACGGCGACCATTCGAACCGCGTTATAGAAAGAAGAACCATAATATGGCTCCCAAGAAGAAAGTCTCGGCGCTGATCAAGCTCCAGATCCAGGCTGGCAAGGCCAACCCGGCCCCGCCGCTGGGCCCGGCTCTGGGTTCCCATGGCGTGAACATCATGGACTTCTGCAAGGCATACAATGCCCAGACGCAGGACAAGATGGGTCAGGTCATCCCTGTCGAGATCACCGTTTACGAAGATCGTTCCTTCACCTTCGTGCTCAAGACCCCGCCGGCTGCAGCTCTGCTGAAGAAGGCCGCTGGCGTTGAGAAGGGCACCGAGAACCCGCTGACCCACAAGGTCGGCTCTGTCACCAAGGCGCAGGTTCGCGAAATCGCCGAGATCAAGATGGAAGATCTGTCTGCTCGCGATATCGAGGCCGGCATGAAGATCATCGAGGGCACCGCTCGCTCGATGGGCATCACGGTTACGGACTGATAAGGAGAAGGACAGATGGTAAAGCGTTCCAAGAAGTACCGCGAAGCCGCTGAGCGCGTCGATCGCAACAACCTCTACACCGCCAACGAGGCCATCGCTCTGCTCAAGAGCATGCCCTCCTACAACTTCGACCAGACCGTCGAGGCTGTGTTCCGTCTGAGCGTTGACCCGCGTAAGGCCGACCAGCTCGTGCGTGGTACCGTCAACCTGCCTCACGGCACTGGTAAGACCGCCAAGGTCCTCGTGTTCGCCCGTGGCCCGAAGGCCACCGAGGCTACCGAGGCTGGCGCCGACATCGTCGGTGATGACGACCTGATCGCAAAGGTTCAGGGCGGCTTCCTCGACTTCGACGCCGTGGTTGCTACTCCGGACATGATGGGCAAGGTCGGCCGTCTGGGCCGTGTGCTCGGTCCGCGTGGCCTCATGCCGAACCCGAAGACCGGCACCGTGACCATGGATGTCACCAAGGCTGTCAAGGACATCAAGGGCGGCAAGATCGAGTTCCGTGTCGACAAGAACGGCAACCTGAGCTTCCTCATCGGCAAGATGAGCTTCGATGAGTCCGCTCTGGACGAGAACTTCAAGGCTGTGGCCGACGAAGTCAAGCGTCTGAAGCCGTCCACCGTGAAGGGCCGTTACCTGACCAAGGCAACCATCACCTCCACGATGAACCCGGGCGTTCCGGTTGACCCGAACACCCTGGCCTGAGGCTAGCGAGCTTCAATAGCTACTGAAAGGGACTTCCCGTAAAGGGAAGTCCCTTTTTGCATATGCGATGACCGGTTGCGAGAAGGTGAACCTGGATGGTCACGCAATCGAATTCTTGCAACACGCCGGTGAACACATGAATTTGTTACGCATCGGCAATGCAAAACGGATTATTCTGATATCAGAACAGCGCAAATAGGCTGTTTGCGACACGCCGGGCGAAGCCTGTCGTTTCAACGATTTGGGCTTATCTTCGTGCGCCTGATTTGCGTGAATCCGGACATGCGTGTAAGTTATTCACCTGTTGCCGCTCAGCGCGGCGGGTTCCTTCCTCTTGGTTGGTTTCCCGTCTGGCTGGTGTGGTGGTGGTTTGAGAACTCAAGAGCGTGTTTTGTACTACTTCTTTATAGTCAATGATTGCCAGTTCATTCCTCGCCTGATTGCCTGTCGTGGTGGTTGGGTACCCGGGAGGGTTTGATGAGGGGTGAGGTTTTTTTGAGGGCGTCCTTCCTTAAGGACGTGCTCGTCAATTTTTGTTTTGAGAGTCATCTATTCGGATGCTTTTTCATGAAGGTTTTTTTTGTGGAGGGTTCGATTCTGGCTCAGGATGAACGCTGGCGGCGTGCTTAACACATGCAAGTCGAACGGGATCCATCAGGCTTTGCTTGGTGGTGAGAGTGGCGAACGGGTGAGTAATGCGTG
>ENA-OQDC01000128-OQDC01000128.1-human-gut-metagenome-genome-assembly--contig:-NODE-128-length-58689-cov-5.860660_pt1 | contig 58689 bp, 44 predicted proteins | sample MGYA00242770_ERZ504601 | MGnify/ENA primary metagenome ERZ504601 (study PRJEB26092, sample SAMD00036305) | human gut metagenome | host: Homo sapiens | study: EMG produced TPA metagenomics assembly of...
CAGCTGACATCCAAAAAATCATTGGCACTGATGATAATATCCCGGGAACAATCCAAGCAATACAATTCCTTCTCCGTACTGAACCAGATACGCCCTTCGTTATCCTCCAGCAGACTATTGATGGAATTGGAAACCAGATTGTCATCTACGGTATAGGCATGCACCTCTTTCCCATCCGGACCAACACGTATAAGGCCTTCCCCGTCTGTAGCCAGCCAGGTATCGCCGGATGAGGACTGCATCAGGCAACGGACAGGATAATGCAGAGAGATGTCTCCAAACGTCTGATGCCACTGCGTGTCTCCCGACTTCTTATCAAAGACGGCCAACCCGCTGCAACCGGCAATCAGTAATGAGCCCCCCTTACCCGGCTTTATGTCACCTATGCAATCAATCGGGTAATATGTATAAGTATCCGTCCGTATATCGTAACGGGTAAACTCTCCTTCAATACCACCGAACCAGACATAATCCCCTTCCGCATAAATGGCATAAACATAGTCGGTGGCCATTCCCTTCTCCGGATGTGCATTTCTTTTCTCTTTCTTCTGTACCCGTCCGGTCTGTTTATGAATACAATAGACACCGATACCATAGCCACCTACCCAGATGTTTCCCCCGGAGTCTTCGGCAAGCGCCAATACCACTTTGCCACTATATTCCGTACCGTCCAGATAGTGAGTCCATTTGCGTGACCGAGGTTGATAGAGGCTGACGCCGTTGTTTGTACCATACCAATAATCTCCCTCCGAGTCCTGAAACATCACATTTACATGGTCCGACTTCAGGGAATTATCATTATTGCGTTCGTGCCTGATTCTATAGACATCCGGCATCTCCGGATCCAGATAGCTGATGCCATTCGTAGAAGTGCCAATCCATACAACTCCGGATTCATCCACACAAATATCGGATACCGTATTACCACTCAAGCTTTTGTCATCATCCCCGTTATTCATATAATGGTTCAAAAGTTCTCCGGTAGCGACATCCATGCAAAAAACACCTGCACCGTCGGCTCCCACCAGCAGCAAATTATCCTTTGTCCTTGCAAACGAACGGATAGGTACATGAGGAATCCGGTCATTCAAGGAATGTATTTGCCCTTCGGGACCGTCAAGCACAAATACGCCGTTTGAAAAGGTACCGATGAACAGCTTCGCTCCGAAGACATAGAGCGATTCCACATGCATCTCTGTATGCAGGTCAACCGGCCTCGTCTCAAAAGACGAAGAACCTGCCGTTCCTGCCTTCGTCAGCCGGAAGACACCCTTGTCGGTGCCTGCAAAAAACACTTCATCTTCCATTTGGACTATGCAACGGACAGATTGCCCCTTCAATCCGGCAAAAGACAGCCCTGCACTTTCTTCCCAAGAATAAAGCCCCTTCGACATACACAACCACAAACGGTTTTCGTCATCAAACAGCATATTATACAATACCGGAGAAGGCAGGTAATCGGCCAAGTCCACACGCAATTGGAAAGAGTCCGTCAGTTTGTTGTATGCATAGATTTTTCCATTCTTCAATGCAACCCAGACAATACCCTCCTTATCACACATCATGGTAGTGGAAGACTGGATATTGTCCCTGGAATCAACCATTCCGTCCAACTTGTAATGCTTGATTTCATTCCCGTCATAACGATCTATCCCGACATGAGTATACACCCAGACAAATCCGGCTGAATCCTTGTTTATCTGGAATACTTGCCGACTGCCCAATCCCTCCTTGATACCCAAGGTGCGGAATGAACCGGCAAACAAGTCAGCGGACAAAAAACCGAACACCCATAACAGCAAAAATGTACATGCAACGGATTTATATGGAAACGGATATGGAGCAGACATAGGTCATATATTGTTTTTCGGATGCAATATTACGCATAAATATAAAAAAAACGGTCGAAAAACTATCCGAATAGGTTCGATTTCTATTACTTTTGCCTTCCGAAACCAACAAATCATGAGAAGCCATGCTCAGTAAGTTCAAATTAAACCAGCTCTATTTCAAGGACACACAGTTTGCCAACCTCATGACACGGCGCATTTTCAACGTCCTTCTGATAGCCAATCCTTACGATGCTTTCATGCTGGAAGATGACGGCCGCATCGACGAAAAGATATTCAATGAATACACTTCGCTCTCCTTGCGCTACCCTCCCCGTTTCACGCAGGTTTCCACTTGCGAGGAGGCGCTGACACAGCTGTCCTCCATCTCTTTCGACCTCATCATCTGCATGCCGGGCACGGGAGACAACGACAGCTTCGACGTGGCACGATACATCAAAAACCTGTATGAACAGATTCCGATGGTGATACTTACCCCTTTCAGCCACGGCATCACCAAGCGTATTGCCAATGAAGACCTCAGTCCCTTTGAGTATGTGTTCTGCTGGCTGGGAAACACCGACTTGCTGGTTTCCATCATCAAGCTGATAGAGGACAAGATGAACCTGGAGCACGACGTCAACGAAGTGGGTGTGCAGCTCATCCTGCTGGTGGAAGACGGCATCCGCTTTTACTCCTCCATCCTGCCCAATCTGTATAAATTCGTATTGAAGCAGAGCCAGGAATTCTCTACCGAAGCACTGAATGCCCATCAGCGCACACTGCGCATGAGGGGACGTCCCAAAATTGTACTGGCACGTACCTATGAAGAAGCCTTTGGCATCTACCAAAAATATAAGAATAATATATTAGGTGTCATCACCGACGTACGCTTCCCCCGCGTAGAACGGGGCGAGAAGGACGGACTGGCCGGTATCAAGCTCTGTGCCGCCATCCGCAAGGAAGACCCGTTTGTACCCCTTATCATACAGTCCAGCGAATCGGACAACGTAGCGTATGCAGCCAAATACGATGCCGCCTTCATCGACAAGAATTCCAAAAAGATGGATGTGGACCTGCGCCGTATTGTATCAGACAATTTCGGCTTCGGCGACTTTATCTTCCGCAACCCGGACACGCTGGAAGAGATTGCCCGCGTAAAGAATCTCAAAGAGCTGCAGAACATTCTTTTTGCTGTTCCGGCAGAATCATTCCTTTACCACATCAGCCGCAACCACGTCAGCCGCTGGCTCTACTCGCGTGCCATGTTTCCCGTGGCAGAGTTTCTGCGGCCCATCACCTGGAATAGCTTGCAAGACGTGGATGCCCACCGTAAAATTATCTTCGAGGCTATCGTGAAATACCGCAAGATGAAAAACCAAGGAGTGGTGGCAGTCTTCAAGCGCGACCGCTTCGACCGCTATTCCAACTTTGCCCGCATCGGCGACGGTTCGCTGGGAGGCAAGGGGCGCGGACTTGCTTTCATCGACAACCTGGTGAAGCATCACCCCGAGTTCGAAGAGTTTGAGAATGCCCGTGTTGCCATCCCCAAGACCATCGTGCTCTGTACCGATGTGTTCGACGAGTTTATGGATACCAACAATCTGTATCAGATAGCCTTGTCCGATGCCGATGATGACGTCATCCTGCGCTACTTCCTCAAAGCCAAGCTGCCCGACCGTCTGGTGGAAGACTTCTTCACCTTCTTCGACGTGGTGAAGTCGCCGCTTGCCATCCGTTCGTCTTCATTGCTGGAAGACTCGCACTACCAGCCCTTCGCCGGTATCTACAACACCTATATGATTCCCTATCTGGACGACAAGTACGAGATGCTGCGCATGCTGAGCGATGCCATCAAGGGAGTATATGCTTCGGTCTACTTCCGCGACTCGAAGGCATACATGCAGGCAACGAGCAACGTTATCGACCAGGAAAAGATGGCTGTCATCCTGCAAGAGGTGGTAGGCAACCAGTATGGCGACCGCTATTACCCCAGCATGTCCGGCGTGGCACGTTCGCTCAACTACTACCCCATCGGCGACGAGAAGGCGGAAGAAGGTATCGTCAATCTGGCACTCGGCTTGGGCAAATATATTGTGGACGGCGGCATGACGCTCCGCTTCTCGCCCTATCACCCCAACCAGGTGCTGCAAACCAGCGAAATGGAGATTGCCCTCAAAGAGACTCAGACCCGCTTCTATGCCCTCGACCTGCGCAATGCCGGTCACGACTTCTCCATCGACGACGGCTTCAACCTGCTGAAACTGCACGTCAAAGAAGCGGAAAAGGACGGAGCACTGAACTACATAGCCTCCACCTACGACCCTTACGACCAGATTATCCGCGACGGGCTTTATCCCGGTGGACGCAAAGTCATCACCTTTGCCAACATCCTGCAACACGACGTATTCCCCCTGCCACGCATCCTGCAACTGGCTTTGAAATACGGAGAGCAGGAGATGCGCCGTCCCGTAGAGATAGAGTTTGCCGCCACCATGAGCCGTGAGAAGGACAAAACCGGCACCTTCTACCTGCTGCAAATCCGCCCGATAGTCGACACCAAGGAGATGCTGGATGAAGACCTTACCGCCATTCCGGACGACCAGGTACTGCTCCGTTCCAACAACTCATTGGGACATGGCATCATGAACGAGATACATGACATTATCTATGTGAAGACAGACGACTATAGTGCCTCCCACAACCAGGAGATTGCCTGGGAGATAGAGAAGCTGAACCAGCAGTTCCTGGACGAAGGCCGCAACTATGTCCTTGTAGGTCCCGGACGCTGGGGTAGCAGTGACACCTGGCTCGGCATCCCCGTGAAGTGGCCGCACATCAGCGCTGCCCGCGTGATAGTGGAAGCCGGACTGACCAACTACCGGGTAGACCCCAGCCAGGGAACCCACTTCTTCCAGAACCTGACCTCCTTTGGAGTGGGATACTTTACCATCAACGCCTTTATGAATGACGGCGTATACAACCAGGAATTCCTGAATGCACAGCCTGCCGTACACGAGACGAAGTACCTGCGGCATGTACATTTCCGCCAGCCAATAGTGGTAAAGATGGATGGCAAGAAGAAACTGGGAGTGGTGCTGATGCCCGAAGAATAAATCAGTCCGTCAGCCGGTGCAGCACAATCATCACCACCTCTGCGGGGGCAAACATGCGGATGGCCTTCTGCGAAGTGCCGATGCCGTTGGTGACAATCATCGGGATATTTTTTGAGTTGTACTTCAGCCCGGAGAGGAACCGCTGCCCGTAGTGCGAGGGGACTATCGGTGCATAAAGCCCGAACAGCGTCACCTGCCCGCCATGCGTGTGTCCGGCCAGGATGAGGTCGGAGTTTGTCACCGGGACGTCCTCGGCATAGTCCGGCGTATGCGTCAGCAGGATTACGAAATCGTCGGGCGAAAGGCCGAGTGTGGGCGATATGCCGTTCTTGCCCAAGTCGAAAGGATTGCGCACGCCCGCCACAAGAATCCGCCCGCCGCCACGCCGCAGGGTGTCCACCTTATGCTCCAGCAGATGCATGCCATAATGCCTCATTTCACGCACGATGTCGTCATAGCAAGCCTCGTAGTCATTGTTGCCAAGCACGGCATAGGTACCCAACGGCGTCTTCACTTGCGCCAGGGCAGCCATGACGGGCGGCACGTACTGGCAGCCTTCGTGAAAGTCGCCGCCAATCAGTAGCACGTCGGCTTTCTGGTCTATGAGCAAGCGGACCAGGTCCTTCAATCCCTCCTCCTTCAGCAGGCTTTTGTAGTGCAGGTCGGAGACAAAGGCGATGCGGAAGCCCTCGAAGGCGGCAGGCACGTCGCGATGCGTGAAGTCGTACGTCTTAATGCGGCTGACGCCCTTATAGGCCGAGCCTACGTGGGTGTTTTTCGATGTGATTCTTGTACCTCGCTGCACAATTTGTACCGGTGCCGTTTTCTTTATCTGCTGTTTCTTTACCCTGCCCTTCGCCGGCTGGCGGCGGACATTACGCAAATCAGACTGGTCAAAGGTGAACATCGGCGAAAGGCGGGCAGGCAACCCGATAGTATCGCCAAGCTGCGCGCTGTCTGCCTGCATGACTGGCTGCGGCAACGACACGGTAATCACCCGCTTGGAACGGCAGGAAGACAAGAGCAGCAGAGAAAGAATGGATATGTAGACTAACTTCTTCATCATAAGTGGGTGCAAATATAGGGATTTTCAGTATTTTTGCTGGCAGATGCCGAACTAAATTGGAACTACGATGAACGAGATTAAACAGAATTCACCCTACGCATGGTTTCTCGCCGCCCGCCCCAAGACGTTGACGGGAGCCATCATCCCGGTATTGCTGGGCAGTGCCCTTGCCTTCAGCGACGGACAGTTCAAGACCGCACCCGCCCTGCTGTGCGCCCTCTTTGCCTGCGGCATGCAGATTGCCGCCAACTTTATCAACGACCTCTTCGACTTCCAGAAAGGGACCGACCGTCGGGAAGACCGGCTGGGGCCGCAGCGCGCCTGCGCCGAAGGTTGGATTACGCCGGCAGCCATGAAAACCGGCATCGGCATCGCACTGACACTGTCGTGCCTGGCAGGGCTGGCAGTGCTGTTCACCGTCTGGGGGCAGCTGCCCCACGGAGGCTGGGAACTGGTGGTGCTGGGCGTGGTGTGCATACTGTTTGCTTTCCTCTATACCACGCTGCTCTCCTATCGGGGCTGGGGCGACGTACTGGTGCTGGTGTTCTTCGGCTTCGTGCCCGTATGCGGCACCTACTACGTGCAGGCCTATACGCTGAATATGGATGTGGTGGTGCTGTCGCTCGTCAGTGGCCTCGCCATAGACACCTTGCTGATGGTGAACAACTATCGCGACCGCGAGCAGGATGCCGTGAGCGGCAAGTGTACGCTGGTGGTACGCTACGGCAAGAAGTTCGGTGAGAATATGTATCTGGCACTGGGCATCGCCGCCGTGCTGCTCTGCTTCTGGTTTGTCTACACGGGCAAGCTGACTCCACTGGAATTTATCTGGGCTCCCTGCGTCTATCTCTATATGCACGCACTGACGTGGCGTAAAATGATACAGATAGGTAGCGGTAAAAAGCTGAACAGCATACTGGGCGAGACGTCGCGCAATATGCTGTTCTTAGGATTACTGTTAGCGGTAGCGCTGAATTGAGAGGTTAGAGGTTAAGGATTAGCGGTTAGACCCTAATCCCTAAACCTTAACCTCTACCTCCATACATCTGTTCGTAATACTTCTGATAATCACCGCTGGTCACTTCTTCCACCCACGGCTGGTTGTTCAGGTACCATTCAATGGTCTTGACGATGCCGACCTCGAACTTCGTCTCCGGATACCAGCCCAGGGCATTGGTAATCTTTGTGGGGTCGATGGCATAACGCTGGTCATGACCTAGGCGGTCTTTGACGAAGGTGATAAGGCCTTCGTTTATCCAGCTGATGTCAATCGTACCGTCGGCGGCCTTTACTTGTTTCTTCAGCACTGCGCGGTAACGGGGTTCTTCCTCCATCAAGCGGCGGACGGTGGCAATAGTCAGCTTCACGATTTCAAGATTGGTCTTTTCGTTGTGACCGCCTACGTTGTAAACTTCACCTTCCACACCTTCGCGGACAACCAGGTCGATAGCTTTGCAGTGGTCTTCCACGTAGAGCCAGTCACGCACGTTACTGCCGTCGCCATAGACGGGGAGGTTCTTGCCTTCGAGAATATTCTTGATGATAAGCGGAATCAGCTTTTCGGGGAAGTGATAAGGACCGTAGTTGTTGGAACAGCGGGTGATAGTGACGGGCATCTTATAGGTGTCGTGATAGGCCATCACTACCATATCGGCACTCGTCTTGCTGGCGCTGTAAGGGCTGTGCGGGCAGAGCGGGGTTTGCTCTGTGAAGTAGCCTTCGGCACCAAGTGAGCCGTAAACTTCGTCGGTAGACACCTGATGGTAACGGACGCCTTTGCGCCAAGTGGGATAACCGGACTCGTCCTTACCCGTGACCCAGGCACGGCGGGCGGCATCGAGCAGGTTTTGTGTACCCAGGATGTTGGTCATCAAGAAAAGCTGGGGATTCTCTATGCTACGGTCTACGTGGCTCTCGGCAGCAAAATTCACTACGTAATCGAATTTATACTTGGCAAACAGTTCGTCGGCAAGCACGCGGTCGCAGATGTCACCTTTTACAAAAAAGCAACGTTCGTCGTCAATGTCATTGGCAATGGTGCCCAGATTGCCTGCGTAGGTCAAGGCATCCAGTATCACCACTTTAATATCATTATGTTTTGCCAGGATATATTTAATATAGTTGGCGCCGATAAAACCGGCGGCACCGGTTACGAGATAAGTCTTCATGAGAATTAAAAATTATAAATTAAAAATTAAAGTCAGCGGGCCTTTATAGGAGAACTATTCTCCTTCTCTTTTTGGGGAACAAAGAGTTCATCGCTTCGATTCAGCCAGTTCCATCAGGTATTTGCCATATTCGGTCTTGCCAAGCTGTTCACCCAAGCGATACAGCTGGTCTACATCTATCCAGCCCTTGCGCCAGGCAATCTCTTCGATACAGCTCACGCGGAAGCCTTGACGGTTCTGGATGGTGGCGACAAAATTGCTGGCTTCCAGCAGGCTGTCGCAATTGCCGGTGTCGAGCCAGGCAAAGCCACGGCCGAAGAGCTCCACTTTCAGCGTGCCCTCGTCCAGATAGAGACGGTTGAGGTCGGTAATTTCGTATTCGCCGCGAGCAGAGGGCTTCAAGGAGGCGGCTTTCTCTGTCACGGTGGAGTCGTAGAAGTACAGTCCGGGGACGGCATAGTTGCTTTTAGGATTGGCAGGCTTTTCTTCCAGCGAGACGGCTTTGCCGTTGGCATCAAACTCCACTACACCGTAGGCACGGGGGTCCTTGACGTAATAACCAAAGATGCAGGCACCCTTGTCTATGGAAGCGGCACGCTTCAGCATGGCGGAGAAGCCTTGACCGTAGAACATGTTGTCGCCCAGAATAAGGCAGCCCGGTCCGCCGTCCAAGAACTCTGCACCCAGCACAAAGGCTTGTGCCAGTCCGTTGGGATTCTCTTGTATCTTATAGGAAAAGGACATACCGAGTTCTTCGCCGGTTCCCAGCAGCTCGCGGAACATGGGTAAGTCACGTGGAGTAGAGATAATAAGCACTTCGCGAATTCCCGCCAACATCAGTGTAGAGAGCGGGTAGTATATCATCGGCTTGTCGTAGACGGGCATTATCTGCTTGGAGATAGCCTTGGACAACGGATAGAGACGAGTGGCACTGCCACCTGCAAGAATAATTCCTTTCATATTTCAGTTCTTTTTCGGTGATACTTCAAAATGGAAAATAAAATAAGAAGGAGGACGATGCCCCACGGCTCTACTTGCTATTCGGGTACAAAGATAATGGAAAAATTCGATTAAGTGAAGGCTTGGTTTCATCTTTTTACTTCATTGCTTTGCTTACTCCGGTACATTGTTTTGCTTACTTCAGTGCGTAACGGCCGTCACCCCTTGATGAAACGGTCTTTACCTCAGCGTGTAACGACCTTTACCAAATAGTGTAACGGCCTTTACCCAATAGCGTAACAACCTTTACATTAGCATGTAACGGCTTTTACACTATAGCGCAAGCAATCGGTAAATACAATCCATTGAAAATAAACAAACTACATCATCGGTCAGCAAGTTCTATCACCTCCAAATCTTTAAACGTTCCCCCATCAACCGCAAAGCGTACCATCGTACGCACCTTATGGAAACCTTGAATGCCCGCAGCGCCCGGATTGATGTGGAGTACATCCAACGTCTTGTCATACTTCACCTTCAGTATATGCGAGTGCCCGCTGATGAACAGCTTTGGGGGACGCACCAGAATGCTGCCCTTGATGGAAGGGTCGTAGTTGCCGGGATAACCGCCGATATGCTTCATCAGCACCTCCGCCCCATCCACCGTGAAACGGAGAATCTGCGGATAGAGCTGCCGTATCTCCTGCCCGTCAATATTGCCATACACGGCACGGAAGGGACGGAAAGCCGCCAGCTTCTGTGCCACTTCCAGCGAACCGATGTCACCGGCATGCCATATTTCGTCACAGCCCTCAAAATATTGCAGGTACTTTTCATCCCAGTAGCCATGCGTATCCGATAATAAACCAACTTTTGTCATCTTTCCTTTGTTTATTAAGACAAAGGTAATTATATTTGGGAAGAATACAATGTGGTAATGTGCTAATATGCCACATTAACACCTTAACACCATGGACAACAGATATTTCAAACGTGACATCAGCTGGCTTTCCTTCAACTACCGCGTACTGCTGGAAGCGGAAGACGAGACATTGCCGCTATACGAACGCATCAACTTTATTTCTATATACTCTTCCAATCTGGAAGAATTCTACAAGATACGCGTAGCCGACCATAAGGCCATAGCCACCGGAGCCTCGCAAAGCGATGAAGAGACTATGCAGTCTGCCGCCGAACTGGTAGATGAAATCAACCAAGAAGTCAATCGCCAACTGGAGGAACGTATCCGCATCTACGAACAGAAGATACTGCCCGCCCTGCGGAAACATCACATCATATTCTATCAAAGCCGCAACGTAGAACCGTTTCACCGCGACTTTGTGCGCAGCTTCTTCCGCGAAGAGATATTCCCCTATCTGGCCCCGGTGCCCGTAAGCAAGGACAAGGTGATTTCATTCCTGCGCGACAACCGTCTCTATCTAGCCGTACGGCTTCATCTGAAAGGAGCTCCCGCCAGTTCTCCAAACCGCATCCAGTATTTCGTGATGAAACTGCCGTACAGCAAAGTGCCGCGCTTCATCCAGCTGCCCAAGGTGGGGAAAGACTATTATCTGATGTTCATTGAAGACATCATCAAGGCCAATCTGGATACCATCTTCCCCGGTTATGAAGTGGACAGCAGTTATTGCATCAAGATTTCACGCGATGCGGATATTCTGATAGACGATGCCGCCAATACCTCCGAAATCATCGAGCAGGTGAAGAAGAAGGTAAAGAAACGCAAGATAGGCGCCGTGTGCCGTTTTGTATACGACCGCGCCATGCCCCAGGACTTCCTCGACTTTCTGGTAGATGCCTACCGCATAGACCGCCGGGAGCTGGTGCCGGGAGACAAGCACCTCAACATGGAGGATTTGCGGCATCTGCCTAATCCCAACCAAAGCGTACGTCCCATCAAGAAACCCCAGCCCATGAAGCTGACCTGCCTGGACGAACGCGAATCCATCTTCCGCTATGTGGAGAAGAAGGACCTGCTGCTGCATTATCCCTACCACTCCTTCGACCACTTCATCCATTTTCTATATGAAGCCGTCCACGAACCCACCGTGCGTGAAATCATGGTGACCCAGTATCGCGTGGCAGAGAACTCCACCGTCATCAACACCCTAATAGCCGCCGCACAGAACGGAAAGAAAGTCACCGTCTTTGTGGAACTGAAAGCCCGCTTCGACGAAGAAAATAACCTCGCCACCGCCGAGATGATGAAAGCCGCCGGCATCAACATCATTTTCAGCATACCAGGACTAAAGGTACATGCCAAAGTAGCCCTCGTGCTACGCCGCGACAAGGAAGGGCGCAAACTGACAAGCTACGCCTACATCAGCACCGGCAACTTCAACGAAAAGACCGCCACCCTCTATGCGGACAGCGGACTATTCACCTGCAACCCGATGATTGTAAACGACCTGCACAACTTGTTCCGTACTCTGCAGGGAAAGGAAAATCCGGTGTTCCACCGCCTGCTTGTGGCCCGCTTCAACCTGATTCCTGAACTGAACCGCCTCATCAATCACGAAATAGAACTGACCCGGCAAGGCAAGCAAGGACGGATTATCCTAAAAATGAATGCCCTGCAAGACCCCGCCATGATAGACCGCCTCTACGAAGCCTCGCAAGCCGGTGTAGAGATAGACCTCATTGTCCGCGGCATCTGCTGCCTCATCCCCGGGCAGGAGTACAGCCACAACATCCGCGTGACACGCATCGTGGATACCTTTCTGGAACATGCCCGTGTGTGGTACTTCGGCAACGGCGGCGCACCCAAGCTCTTCCTCGGCTCGCCGGACTGGATGCGGCGTAACTTGTACCGCCGTATCGAAGCCGTCACCCCCATTCTGGACCCGGACTTGAAGCAAGAGCTCATCGATATGCTATCCATACAACTGTCAGACAAACGGAAAGCCTGCTTTGTGGACGACCGGTTGCGAAACCGCTGGAAGTCGTCGCGACCGCAAAAGGAGAAGGTACGGTCGCAATATAGCTTTTACGAATACTTGAGAGAGAAAATATAAACAACTCTGCCCCAATATACCTCCGGCTCAACTGTCTTTTATAGGACACAGACGTACGGCAGTTCCTCCACTACGTGCTTGCCGAATGGTGAGGGTATCACTATAAGTCACTTCGCGCTCTTCTATAAGTATAGCAGCAGGACATGTCTCATAATCGGACTCAAGAGCATCACGATAAATAGTAGCCAGATATCTTTTATCTGTATCGAGAAAAGACAGACTGATATTAGCCGTTCGTTCCTCATCTCCCGTGATGCTGCCTATATACCAGCATCCCTCTCCTTTATCGCAACGGGCAATAGTAACATAACTGCCAATGCATGCTTCCGGCACTACTGTTCTGCTCCAATCTGTAGGACAAGATACTATAAAATTAAAAGGTTCCGGATTAGCCTCGTAATTCTCTATTTCATCCGAAGCCATTTGTAACGGTGAATAGAGCACCACAAACAGCGCCAATTGTTTGGCCAGTGTGGTATGTACACGTGTCTGTGGCATTACATCGTTAACAAACCGAAAAGTCACCGGTGTAAAGTCCATCGGGCCTGCCAACCCACGAGTGAAAGGCAATATTACGGTATGAGAAGGAGGATTTCCACCATCTACATCCCAAGCGTCCCATTCTTGTCCACGTACCCCCTCTTGTGTCATCAGATTAGGAAAAGTACGCTGCAAACCTGTAGGAATCACCGGTTCATGATTATCAATACAGATACGGTGACGGGCAGCAGCCTCTATTACCTTGCGATAATGAAGTACACCAAACTGACTGCTATGATATTCTTTCCCATCAAGCAAATCGCCCACATAACCCGTTTTTACTTGATGCACACCATATTTCTCATAGAACTTGAAACCATCTTCCATCTGATTTTCATAATTGGAAACATTACCGCCAGTTTCATGATGTCCTATCAAAGCTACTCCTTTGCTACGCCCATAGTCAGTAATACGTTGTATATCAAAATCGGTATAAGGTTTTGTGAAACTAAACTTCCAAGTAGCCCAGTCTTCATTCCACCCTTCCACCAGTACACCTCCCAGGTTATTGGCAGCAGCAAAATCGATGTGACGCATTGTATTCTCTGTTGTGGCCCCATGATGGGGACCGGCATGCCAGGTGTTATGCTTCATGTGATAAGTCCACCAAATTCCAATATAGCGCATAGGTTGTATCCAGGAAGTATCGGTTATACGACAAGGTTCATTAAGATTTAACATGAGACGGGAAAGAAGCAAATCACCGGCAGATTCAGCCACTATCATTGTACGCCAAGGAGATACACGAGTATCGGTAACACGTACTTTCTCACCTGTACTCCAAGGTGTAAGAGCCGCACGTAATGTGACCGTTTTATTATCTTCAGGTTGCTCAACCGGCTTCAAGTTCATGGCAGCATAATCTGTAAGATTTGCTTCATGAATAGCCAAATAAAGGCTATCTGTTGTCTCAATCGTCACCGGAGTGCTTACCCATCCCATCTTACTAAGAGGTTTTTTCTCAAATAAGGCTTCGTAAAAACGAACTCCTTTCACTGGAATACTCCAAGCATCATAATCTGCAGGAAAAACGAATTCAGTCACTTCGTCATCAATAAGAAACTCTTGTAGCTGTTGCTGGCGAGGGAACTCATACCGGAATCCCATCCCATCATCAAAAAGACGAAAAATAATATTCAGTTCCCGCTCCAACGATGTTTCTTCCTTGAGGCATACCCTCAATTCATTATAATGATTTACAATTTCAGCCTCTTCCCCCCATACTGGTTGCCACACATCATTATGCGAATCATGCTTAACTTCTTTTAGAACGAAACCAGTCAAAAGATCTGGCGCATCCTTCAAAACCAATCCCAAACGTGAAGGAAGTAAAATATTCTTCCCCGCATGTCTTAAACAATATCGGGGAGCACCTTCTTCATCAAGTGTAAACTCTAAAGAAAGTTTTCCATTTGGAGAGGTCAACTTGACATGTTCCTGCTGGCATGAAATCATCCATAGGCCTAAACATAAAGCAAGTATAATCTGTAGCGTTTTTTTTTAGTTTCATAGTCATTACCGAATTTAATTTTATATATCCAATTCTTATTTTATAAGTCTACTGACAAACAGTCCCTTCCCTTCCTCAGCCGGAATAACACAGAAGTTTACGAAACCACAGACAGACTCCGGTTCAAGCAACGTAGCAACCAAATTTCCTAAAGGTTGTGCCAAAGGTACCAACCAACTACCTATTGGAAGTTCTACATTATCTTCATAGACATCCGTTTCTACATTTACCGGATGAATCCCCTCCCATTCCTTCTCTGCACGATACAGACGGGTTACTTTGTAACGCTCAACTTTTGCTTTTTGTACACGGGTAACTTGCTCAATGTGTACACCCAACGCTCGAAGCTTACATACTGCTTCTGTACAGAGAGCATCGAGCAGATAAGCCTTAGGGCGAGTACGCACCAATTGAGGTGTTACTTGCATGGCATCAAGGGTTGGCAGTTCAGTCTTAAACAGTTCATTGGCCTTATAATCGATAAAAGAGACTACATGACGTACAGTATCCGAAGTGAAAGTAACATATATCGGTTCAGTAGCTTTCAAGGTGCGCTTCCTGGCTTGTTCTATCTTACGTTTAATTGAAGCACGATGTTGCGCAGCAGTAACCAACGTTTGCCGTGCCACCAAGAAACCGCACTCACTACGACGTGCAAAACACTCCGGTCCCAATCCAATACCTCTTATTTCGACAAAAAGCGATACAGCCCCCGTCAATGCTTGAAAAGTAGAACTGGACTGCGGACTTTTGGCACCTTTTACAAGAACAAGGGAACCATCTGCCACACGGGGAGTGAAGTAGAAACCGGAAGTATAACCGGCACTATTTAAAACGACCTCTGCCTCACGACGAAAAAGTTCTTCAGACAGCACACGTAAAGCTAAAGGCGCATTAAGATGTCCGGTAGGTAAAAAAAGTACATCAGCAGCATTTGCTGTCGGCACTCCACGTAATAAGTTAAACTCACGACGTAAAGGTGTATATTCATGAATATCAAGAGCTACGTCCGGATTCCATTGCTGGTAGGACTGCTTCAACAGCAAAGTGACAGCATCCTCTAATTTGCTCTGATCGCGATTCAAATCGTAGCCATCGGCTGAACGACGTTGCTGAATGGCATAACCATCAACATTGGCTATAGGAACCAAAGCCACAGCTATATGATTCAGCAATTCACGTCCTTCTTTTTCACAAAGTAAGTAACGGACAAGCATGCATACAGCCTCAGCACCTGCCGGCTCGTTACCATGCAGTGCCGCTTGAATCCATACCCTTACCTTCTTCTTGTCGGGAGTACCCAAATAAAGTACCGGAATGGTACGTCCTTGTTTGGTTACACCAATATTCTCCATATATGCCAAACCCGGAGAACGTACAACCAATTGTTGTAAATAGTCCTTTATCTCATCAACCGATGCCAATCCGCTACCGTAAGGTTTACTTAGAGTAGGTGTCTCACGGTCAAATTTGGGGTTAGGATAGAAACTTGCAGTTACTCCGGCAGGTTGCTTCGACTGATTTCTATTCCATAACACAAGATTAGCTAATACCACTTCTTGTGCTATCCTCTGTAAATAAAGAGCTGTTTCAGACGGTAGACCTGCATAATAATCGCTGCTAAAAGGCTCACCAAAAAAAATTGCATAAAAGACACAAGCCGCCAGATAACTGCCTGCAGGACTAGGATGGCTGCCATCAGAATTATACAACTGCAAACTTGGACACTCTCTACGTACACGTCTCCATGCCTCACCCACAGGAGCACAATAAGCATCAAGGACATCAGCCATTTCCAAATAGTTTTCCGTAAGTTGCTGCTGCATTCCTTCATAAGTATCATTATTACGCCCCCATGTCATATAACAGACACTTTTTCCTTTTGGGGCATAAAGACGGCGTAAACTATCTAACTGCGCCGCAGGATGGAATACATTCTTCTTTACCCATTCCTTTTCACGAGTAGGTGCCTTGCTCTGTTCCTGCATCACCATATAATCCCATCCTCCTTCACGAATCGCCTCTAATGTTTGCGTATTGGCTGCATGCTGTCTCAAGTACCAACCAGGGTTAGCAACCTGGCGCACTGATATTTTTTTTCCACATGAGGATGCTAACGATTGGACTTGCCATGGCAAACGATTAAAAAAAGTATAGCTGTTACCTATAAAAAGTACCCATAAAGAATCTGTCGTCAATAATGGCACAGCTTGTTTCCCCATAGGGACAGCCTCATGCCCGATGCCGCACTCTTCTATCTTGCGCCAATGGCATTCCCAACCACGGGATGCAGCCAACTGGTGAATATAAAGCCAGAAACTACGCCCACGCTCCATACGGTTTCGTCCTTGTCGTTCAGCTTCAGGAGTCTTGCGTAGAAAAGACTCACGTATCGTATCTCCCAAAGCCAGCTGTAGTATGATAGGTTTTGACAAGTATTTTTTTATCTGTTCAGATGAAATATAGGGGATACCAGCCGTACCATAAGGATATGTCTGGGCCAAATCAGGAAAAGTATACCAACCGGGAGAACTTATAATAGCTTTTTCCACATAAGGACTATCGTGAAAAAGCATGAAACGCTGTACGAATTGCCCACCAGCAGAATGACCATAAATCATATATCCTTTGCGCATGCTTCCCGTAAATTGACGCACATATTCAAATAGTTTATCAACCAACACTGGTGTAATTTTTTCGGGAGCATTAGCTACTGTATGGGCAGCATTCATCACCCCCACCTCCTGATAGTCTGCCAAAGGATAAGATTTCAAATCAAAGTGAGGTATAAAAAGCATAAAACCCTTTCTCTCCGCTTCTTCTTTCCAACCGTCCAAAAGATAACGATAGCCGCGGTCTCCTCCTTCAAAGACAAATACAATAGGCATTTGTTTAATATCCCCCTGGGAAGGTATATAATAATGTACATCTACCGGGCGATCGGCAAAAGGAGGGTATTGACTATAAGTGAAGAAATGTTCACCTCTTGGCCTTTCCAAAGTCTGTTTCGCTATTGCAGATAAACAAATACAGAGGAATCCAATATAAAATATAATCAGCTTCTTCATAATTCGTACCTTCCCTTCTTTACTATTGTACCATCTTGCATTACAAATTTACCACGGGCAATGACATCTGTAAGCTGCAAATCTTCCGCCAAAAAACACAAGTCTGCATCTGCTCCTTGTGCCACAATACCTTTAGCTCGTAATTTCAGATTACGAGCCGGATTGGATGTTATCAATGTAATCGCCTGTTCCAATGGTACCCCCTCCTCATTGACTAATGCAACTACCTCCTTGAAATTTAAATTCAAAGGAGCAGGACGATAAGTTATTTCTCCAGTTTCAGGATTCACTCTGCGTACGCCACCATGGCCATCACTAGAAAAAGTAATGCGATCAAGGGGGACACCAGCTCGCAATGCACGTATCACACAACGATGGGGAGTATCAAACTTTGAGCCACCAGTCGAAAAATCAATCATTCCACCTAATTTACCAAATTCTACAGCCTGCATAAAAAGAGCTTCAGTACGTATCAGATGAGTAGGAGACAGATAAGATATCAGTGTAGGATAGTGACGAGCAATATTGAGTAAGGGCTCAATACCTTCCGGAAGTGCTCCCAAATGAATGTGGAGAATTCCTCCTTTACCAGATGTAAATCCCCCTAAACGTACCTGATGTATAATACGTAATATCTCTTGCTCTGTCGGAAACGGACTACGGTCATCACTCATCGCCAGCTTACAGCCAATAACTTTATCTATGAAGATAAGATCGTCAGCCACACTATTCATCAATGTTTTGGTAGGCAATCCGTAATAACTTGTCAGCATATAAGCCGACAATCCGTCATCGTCAATAGCTTTGGCCTTGGCATAAAGCGTAGTAAGTTCTTTGGCAAATCCATCAGTACCAAGCATACCCAATACAGTAGTAGTACCACATGCCACCAGTTCGCTCATAGTCACCTCGGGGACTAATGAGGCATAACCTTGTTGCCCTCCTCCACCAGTAATATGTACATGCTGATCTATAAATCCCGGAGTAACAATTTTACCTTGCACGTCAATAGTATGGCAAAATGATTCATTCAGTTCAATTGTCTTTGAAATATGCGCAATCTTTTCTCCGCATAGCAAAATGTCTGTTTTACCAAGATAGGCAGGAGCATATAAATTTGCATTCTTTATCAATGTAAACATAGCTGTCGATTAATTTTAGAAAGTGATAAGATGATAAAGTATCAAGAAAACAATTCCTCCTATTAAAGGAAATGTATTACGCCTTGCCAACTCCACTGATGACACACCGGCTACCCCGGCAATGGCAACAATGACTCCGGCAATAGGAGATGCGGCACGTCCCATGCTTGCCGCCAACTGCAAAGGAAGTATCAATGAAAAAACCGGCAAAACCAAGCTGAGTCGGCTATACCCCGGCAATAAAGGACCAAATGAAAAAAAGGCTGCATTGCCACTTCCCATCAGCATGGCAGCTCCAAAAATAATGAGAGTAAAGATTGCGGCAATAGCTAATCCCGAAAGTCCGATATGAGAGGAATAACCCACCAATGAATCAATAAATCCCAAACCAATCAGTCCTTTAGAGAAAACTTCTGAAGCTACAATCAATGTTACAACTGAAGTAAACACATTTCCCATGCCTTTCCAAAAACTTGCAAAAACGTTAAAAGTAGTACGCACACTACGAGTATGAAACAACACAAATACCAATGATAAGAACAGAGAAAAAAGCATAGCAGTAGTGGTACCCAATGTTACAGTAGGCTGAAACAGTCCCACAAAAGGTGAAAAGAAAATGAGAAGAGCCAAAGGTAATACCGGGAGTAGCGCAAAAGCCAATGGAACATCCGGTTTTTCTACTAATGAGGTTGCAGTCACATTTGACACCTGCAATATGCCATCCTGCTGTTTCTTTGCATCTTTTTTATCAAAATAACGGTTATTGAAATAGAAGAGTACCATTACAACCAAGGAAGTAGGAATTACTAAAGGAAGTTGATGAGTGATGAAATATTCCACACTGGATTGTCCTATCAATTCGGCAGCCATAGCAGTATTTGCCGACCCCGGTCCCTGATCAAATAGAGTAGCAGCGGCAATGACTGACAATGCCGTAAGTTGGCTTACTCCCAAACTAATTAAAACAGGATAAACCGAAGCCACAAGCAACAATCCTAATCCGGCAGCTGAAGGAGTAGTAATAAAAAGTAATTGTCCAATAGGAATAACTATAGTAGCCGCCAAATAAGGATAACGTCGAAAAAGACCTAATGGCTTCATGGAAATATAGACCAATGCATTAGTAGCCTTTATGTTATTCATGAAAGCTACATAACCGCCAATTGTCATTATCATAAACCCTGCACGCGCCAAATTAGAAAGAAAAACTTCCTCTATCATCCTTACCAAATCAAACACCACCATTCCCGTAGCTTCACTAGGTACTACCGAATGCACTTGCATGAAAAAAGCAGCTGTAAGCATTAATAAACCGGAAAGCATCAAAAGACCTTGAGGATTGAGCTTACGATAAAGACCTACCGCTGTAATCCCTACCATAAGAAGACTAAAAATGAAAGCCAATTCGGACATGATGTATCAAGATATTAAGTTTTTGTTTTCTTTTGAATATATGAATCTAAATCAGATATAAACACCGATATATACAAAGCCGTTTTATATGCGGTATTTATATCTGACTATTATCTATCAATACCCCGGATTATTTTCCAAAGGATTACCAGTATTGGCATCAATGAATGATTGCGGCAGCGGGAAAAGGACAGGAGTTTCATATTCATCCATACCACGTCCTGCAATACCAGCTATCTCATTGAGTTCACGCATGCGACGTTTGAAATAGTTATTGGTATCACGTTCGTCACCACCATTTTCTTGGCAAACACGTACCAATGTATGACGACGTTCTTCCTCCGTAAGCAGTTCACGGCTGCGTTCATCAAGAATGAAATCCATACCACCGATTCTAAGATCATCTTCAGTAATACTTACAGCATTGGAACGATTACGTACTTTATTTATCCATTTAATGGCCTCACCTACTTGATTACTCTTGTAAAGAGCCTCTGCATAAAGTAAATATGTATCTGCCAAACGTAAATAAACAATGTCCGCATAGTGTCCATCATTAGCTGCATTAGCCAAAATAGGTGGAGTATAATCCCATTTACGAGTAGTAGGCCAATCATATTTTTTAATGGAAGTAGAAGTTAGCATGGCTGCATTAACCGTAGTATCAATAAGTGCAGTACCACCTAAATCAAATACCTTGGTTACATTGCCGGCAGCATCTACATCATTAATACTCCATACGATAGCATTGGCAGATACACGGTCATCTTGTTCTCCCATTCCTTTATAATTGTACAAACGAAGTGCTCCTCTGGAAGGAACTACACGTCCGGCTCCCTTACCACCATTAGCTTGCCAAAAGACTTGTGCAAATGAACCTTCACCACCGTTATTGATATAGTCCGGATTATGCTGGTTTGTCTTTTTACAATCGCCATCATTAGCATAATAGTTCTTATAAGTTGTAGTCATATAGACATTTGCAGTACCATAGGCACTATTCTCCTCTTCTGTGTTAATGAAAGCCAGTAGCACCTCCGTATTTCCATCAGCATACATAGGAGTATAAAATACGTCAATAAAAGGACATCCATCATTGGAAGCATTACTACCAAAGCGTTGATTTATAAGGGAATATTCTCCACTTTCCACTAATGGTTTCAGTACTGAAACTGCTTTTTCAGCATTACCTTCTGCCAAATAAAGTTCACCCAAATAGTGACGTGCTACAGCACCAGAGACTTTACTATTATTAGAAGTACGCAAAGGAAGGTTATCGACTGCAAACTGGAAATCTTCTGCCATCACTTCGCGAATACTACTCAAGGAAGCACGGTCCCAATCATCACGATAATTCAATCCTGTAATTTCTTGTGTTGAAAGGGGCACTGCACCAAATGAATAGGTAAGGTGACGGTAAGCCCAAGCACGGAAGAAGCGAGCTTCGGCCAACACCTCATTTTTACGATTTTCAGCATCAGCACCACTTCCCCAGTTAATGCCATCATTGTCAGCTCTTGAGATAACCATATTGGCAGTGTTGATGATACGATATCCCCACTGGAAAATATTATTCCAAATAGCAAGATCAGTGTAAGTTATCTCTTTGGGATTGTAGAGGAACTTCATTTCCGCATGACTATTATTGGCCCATGAATTATCTACCCCTCCACCCCAGGCAGAATGCAGACAGAGCGCAATACTTCCTCCCATTGCATCAGCACGGCGATACTCTGCACGCATAAGACCATAAAGAGGCGTTATCATCGATTTAAATCCATTGTAATCTACAAGTAAATTTTCAGGATAAAGTGCATCACGAGGATCTTCCTTAAGAAACTTATCCTCATTACAGCCGCCCATAGTGAGCAATAATACTGTAAACACTAAGACATTGAAATATGTTATTTTTTTCATATGTGCAATTTCATTTTAGCTTTTTATGATATATTACTCTCATCAAATATCTAACTTTAGTCCAAAAGTGAACGAACGTACTGGAGGAGCAGCCAATTGATCATTGAGAAATTCCGGATCCATACCTGTCCAGCCAGTTATTGTAGCCAAATTCTTAATGTTCATGTAAAGATTGAGCCGTTTGATGAAAGTACGACGCAACCATTGTTGTGGGAAATTATAACCCAATGTAACGTCGGAAATACGTAAGAAATCTGTCTTTTCATAGAAACTGGCTCCCTCTGGATTCACATCACTATTCAAACTATTTTTCGGATAGCTATTCGTAGGATTCTCTGGAGTCCAAAAATCCACCAAAAAACGGTTCTGGCGATATGAATTATGGCTTGTATCATACAAGGCATTCAGATGGGTTTGTCCTAACTGAGCCGTTAAGAACACACTCAGAGTGAAGTTTTTGTACTCAAAAGTGTTCATCAAACTCATATTTACTTTAGGAATAGCCGACCCTATAATAGTCTTATCAGCCGTTGTAATATCGTTACCATCTACATCAAGGTATTTCACATATCCAGGATACGAATTACGATAGTTAGGATCTTGCTGCCCTGTCGGGTTAGACGGATCAGCAATCTGCCATACACCGATAATTTTATAATCATAGTTCACATTGATAGGTTCACCAATAAACCACTTGGAAGCCACATCATCAACCGGCTTTCCATTAGCATCATACAAACCAACATCTACAATCTCCGAACGATAGTGTGAGAGGTTGAAAGAGGTGCTCCAGCGAAAACTCTTATGTGTAATGTTATTAGAAGTTATCTGGAATTCAAAACCACGATTACGGGTCTGTCCACGATTCTCAGTAATAGAGCCAGTACCATTAATGGTAGGAATAGAACGGGAAAGCAGCAAATCTTTGGTTTTAGACCAATAAATATCAAATGAACTCTGAATACGTCCATTCCAAAGTGCAATATCAAAGCCAGTATTAATAGATGTAGTAGTTTCCCAACCTAAACCGGGCGAAGCTAACTTCGACGGATAGAAACCAAACTGTGCAGTATGATCATCATTCAGATAATTGTAAGTTGAAAGATTAGGTAGTGTACTATAAGCACTGATAGCCTCATTGCCATTTTTACCCCATGACAAGCGATATTTCAGATTGCTAATGGTTTCACTTATAGGCTTGTCTTTAAAAAAAGATTCATTGGAAATATTCCATCCAATAGCGGCTGAAGGAAAAACGCCGAATTTAGAACTTTCACCAAAAGCGGAGTAACCATCACGACGAGCAGTAAGAGTTAACAAGTAACGATCATCATAAGTATAATTCAAACGCCCCATTTGTGAAATATGATTTTCTTTATAATAATTGGAATTACCAGACATTGTGGCAGCTTTAGAAATCTGGTAATAATACATCACATCATTGGGAAAATTCTTACCTTCCATTGTATTCTGTTCATATTCCTTGCTTTGAGCAGAATATAATCCTGTGAAAAATATACGATGTTTGCCAAATTCACGTTGATAAGAAATAATATTCTCCAAAATCCATTCTTCTGAATGCCAGTCATCAGTATTCAATACGCCATTAGCACTAGCTCCTTCGTAGGTATCCAAACCTTGATAATTCTTATAGGAGCTGTTTTGGTAAGTGAAGCCTGTATTCAATTTATAGCTCAGCCCTTTAATAAAGGGAAACTTTACCTCAAGCACATTATTAGTGATAACCTTTGCACGGATATCTTTTGTCTTATTATTAAGAGATCCCAACGGATTAATGCTGAAAGCTGAAGAGGAGTCCTCAGTAGCAGAAAGTGTAAGTGAACCATCCTCGTTATAAGCACGTCCCAACGGAACTTGTTTTATAGCCCGCCAAAAAGAAGCACTGCTACCACTACGATCGTAGCGACCTAACTGTGTAGTAGTAGAAAATTTCAACCAACTATTAAACTCCTGATCAAGATTGAAACGTATATTATAACGCTTGAACTCATTGCCTACCGCAGTTCCTTTCACATCCGTATAGTTCAATGAAATGAAATAGCTGGTTTTGTTAGCTCCACCACGGAAAGAAAGGTTATGCTGTTGTTTTATACCGGTCTGTGTTGCCAACTTCATCCAATCAGTACTCTGACCGGCAGCATACATAGCTAATTCAGTAGGAGTAAAGTTATCTAACCAAGGTTCAGGATTCTCTTCTGTAGGAGGAGTAGTATTGGTAGCCTTGAAAGCTTCAGATTTATACTTATAGAATTCTTTGCCATTCATCATACGAGGTAAATTGATAGGCTGGTCAATAGTAACATAAGTATCGTATGATACCGTCAATCTGTCTTTCTTACCGCGCTTAGAAGTAATAAGGATTACACCGTTAGAACCGCGAGCACCATAAATGGCTGCTGAAGAGGCATCCTTCAATACTTCTATACTCTCTACATCATTGGGATTGATTTCCGACCATGGACCATCAAAAGGTATTCCATCAAGAATAACAAGAGGTTTATTATCGGCCGTAATGGAGTTGTTACCACGAATACGTGTAGTAGTGGACGAACCTTCAGCATTACTACCCGTCACACTAATATTCAATCCTGGAACTGCTCCTTGCAAAGATTGAATCAAATTAGCTTGTGGGCGACTTTCAAGTACATCCGAGTTAACTGAAGCAACCGAACCTGTAAGATCACTTTTGCGCTGTACACCATAACCTACTACTACCACCTCATCCAGTGCCTGGTTATCTTCTTTCAGTACAATCTTTAACGATGATGCGTCTTTCACCTGCAATGTCTTGGATATATACCCAATGAAACTTATCTCCATTACCGCCCCCTTAGTCACTGAAGCGAGTTTAAAGTTTCCTTCTACATCGGTAATGGTGCCCGTACCCGTACCTTGTATCACTACATTGGCACCGATTATCGGTTCTCCTTGTTCATCTGTCACATTTCCGTTAATATTCCATGTCTGTGCATGAAGTGAGCTTGAAAGTGACAGCATCCACATAAGACAGACAAGCAAAATACCACTTGCGTCTCTCGATTTTTGTCTGGTTTTCATAAATTACATTTTTAAGTTAATAGGAACTTGTGTGTAAAAAATCTCGAAAGCAAAATTAGACAATGTAACAACCGATTATATTCACTGGTAGAGGATTTGGTAAATTCACAAAGTTATATATTGCTGATTATCTTTCAATTACAGACAGACTCAATAGATTTTCAGTAGTGATTTAAATTAAATCGGTAATCAAAAACATGTATATAGATAATTGCCATTCGATAGTATTAAGCTATTGAATGGCAATTATCTATATACATGTGGGTAAAAAATGAGAGAAACGCTCAGTCTTCAAATTACTTTTTACAAACCTCTTTCACAGCTCGAAGAAATTCCTCCTTACTGAGCGAAGATTTATTTAAAGTTATAGAACGATTATTATATACGGTTTGCAGTGAACAGTGCAAAAATTCTGCAATCTTCTCACTATCCGTTACCCCCATTCGTATCAAAGCATGAATACGAAGTTCTGTATTAAGCCGCCCAGACTTCACTTCAATATGTTCTTCGGGACGTAGCAAACTATTGAAGTGCTCTACAAAATCAGGGTATAAATGTAGAATAATGGAATCAAATTTCTCATAAAAATCCTTCATTTCATCGCTCATGGTAGAAGTAGAACTAATCATCTTCTTTAAATCTTCAAGTTGCCCAGCCTTTAATTTACGGTTTAACTTTTTACGATACTCCTCCATACGGCAAATATAGGATGAACAAAGTTTGAATACCTGACCAATATACTCCTCCTTAATATAATTTGTGTCACGTAGAACCAAATTGAGCTTTTGCAGTTCACTATTAAGACTCTTCAATCTACCATTGGCCACATGTAGCTCAACCAAAGCTTTCCTACGTCTTCTTGTTTGCCTTCTCAAAAAGAAAAGAGCTATCAGCAATACAATAGTGAGAAAACTAATAAATAAAAGGAATAGCTTTAGCTGCTTCCGTTGCATATGATCACGTTCAATGTAGCTTTGATGTATCCTTCTCTGCAACTTCTGCTGATGAAGCAGTCGTACACGGCTCTTAAAAGTTATACCGATATCAGAACAATAAGTACTATAACGATAGGCTCGGTCCAACTGACCTTGTTCATATAAATAGGAAGCCAATGCATATAACGAACCAATATCACGATTCACAGCATATACATCAGCAATACCTGAGAGAATCATATTTTCCAGCCACTTGGTATGGTTGTGCTCTTTTTCATAAAGTAGAGCCAAGTTATAAGCTAAAATAGAATAATTACGACTATTAGGTAGAAGACGTTGTTTTTCCTTTTCCAACTCATCCCTAATGGCAATACGTTGTGCACCGGGAACATCTTGATATTTCCACACACGGCTATAAAGGTAGCGTGGTTCGTCAGGAGTGGCCGTCTGCAATACTGAATCTGAATATAACGCATAAAGTTGACCATAATGCTCATGTAATGCATCATCACCTAATGAATAGAGTTGCAACCGCGAGCAGAGAGTACGCATCTGACCATAATAACGCGAACGTAAGTAGCGAGGCATACTGGAAGAACAGAGTGAATGCATTACTTCAGAGGCTTGACTAAGCAAGCCATTAGCCGTATAAACAAAACCAATACCTAATAAAGATTCAATCTCACGATTCTTATCATGATATTGTCGTGCTAAATCAAGGCTTTGTGTAGTATACTTCATAGCCGAATCTGCATCATACACACGATATTCTTGATAAATAGCCTGATTAAGTTCATACTGTTTCTCAAATGCCTTAGATTGTCTTAGTGAATGCTTCAACGCCTCTATTCGCTCCTCTTTCTGCAAAATAAGTTTATCAGAATTATCTATCAGACTATCTAATTGAGTAAACAATGCCTCATTTGCCTTAGCAGCACTATCTGAGATATGCTGCTTGCATCCAGCACAAAAAAACAAATATAGTAAGAAGAATAGGTTTAAACAAAAATGGTTTTTCATATTTCTATATTCGTTGGTAGAATTCATTTATTTAATAAATGAATTAAAAAAGTTACATACATCTTTGATTTTTAATATCAAAGTTCTAATTACAATCAATTCTACACACAACTTGTATGCAATATTCGCAAGAATTCTCGACATCTGCAAACAATTAACTAGTAATTTGGCTGCTTAACATAGAAATAACCAAATACGAAACACAAAAGCATCCACTCTTCTATTATACTTATATTGTTACTCTTAAATGCTTAACATTAATGATTATTAGGAGAATAAGAGCAATCGCTCTTAACACAATACCATTCTATTCCAAAACATTTGTAACATTTCTGTAACATGTATGACATTTCCCTGCAACACCAAACTCTTTCCTTTGCAGCCGGAAATAAAATACATGTCTATGGAAACAATTTATCTGGGTATCGTCATCTTTCTGTTCGTACTCGCGATTTTCGACCTCGTGGTAGGTGTCAGTAATGATGCGGTCAATTTTCTTCAGTCGGCTGTCGGAGCAAAGGCAGCATCTTTCAAAACCATACTGTTCATTGCAGGCATTGGCGTCTTCATCGGTGCGGCACTCAGCAATGGCATGATGGACATTGCACGACACGGCATCTATCAACCGGAGCACTTCTACTTTGCCGAAATCATGTGCATTCTGCTTGCCGTCATGTTGACGGACGTCGTGCTATTAGATGTCTTCAACACTATGGGAATGCCTACCTCCACCACTGTATCCATGGTGTTCGAGCTGCTGGGAGGTACGTTCGCACTGGCGCTCATCAAGGTCTATAACAGCGATACATTGGGACTGGGCGACCTCATCAATACAGACAAGGCGCTGTCTGTCATCATGGCCATTTTTGTATCCGTAGCCATTGCCTTCTTCTTCGGTATGCTGGTACAGTGGCTGGCACGTATCGTGTTCACCTTCAACTACAAGAAGAACATGAAATACAGCATCGCGCTGTTCGGTGGTATAGCTGCCACCAGCATCATCTACTTCATGCTGATAAAGGGGCTGAAAGACAGTTCATTCATGACTCCTGAAAATAAGCAATGGATACACGACAATACCGCATTGCTGATAACCGGTTTCTTTGTATTCTTCACCATACTGATGCAGATACTGCATTGGTGCAAGATAAACGTCTTCAAAGTAGTGGTTCTGATGGGTACTTTCGCCCTCGCCCTCGCCTTTGCCGGCAATGACTTGGTGAACTTTATCGGTGTTCCCCTCGCAGGATATTCCTCATTTATTGACTATACAGCCAATGGTACGGCCGCCGGCCCCGACGGATTCCTGATGTCCTCACTCCTCGGTGCAGCCAAAACCCCGTGGTATTTCCTTATCGGTGCAGGCGCTATCATGGTCTATGCACTCTGCACATCCAAGAAAGCCCACAACGTCATCAAAACTTCCGTGGACCTTGCCCGTCAGGATGACGGTGAAGAGAACTTCGGAAGTACCCCGATAGCCCGCACGCTGGTACGCTTCAGCATGACCCTGGCTAACGGAATATCCAAAACAATGCCCGAAAGCAGCAAGCGGTGGATGAATACACGCTTCCAGAAGGATGAAGCCATCATAGCCGACGGCGCCGCTTTTGACTTGGTTCGCGCTTCCGTCAATCTCGTATTGGCTGGTCTGCTCATCGCCTTGGGAACTTCCTTGAAACTCCCCCTTTCCACCACTTATGTCACCTTTATGGTAGCCATGGGTACATCGCTTGCCGACCGTGCCTGGGGACGTGATTCGGCGGTATTCCGCATTACGGGTGTGCTCAGCGTTATTGGCGGTTGGTTCATCACTGCCGGAGCAGCGTTCACCATCTGTTTTTTCGTGGCATTAATTATCCATTTCGGCGGTACGGTTGCCATCCTGGCACTGATTGGTCTGGCAGTCTTCATGCTGATTCGTAGCCAAGTGATGTACAAGAAGCGCAAAGAGAAAGAAAAAGGCAACGAGACCCTAAAACAGTTGATGAAGAGCACGGACAACAGCGAAGTCATCGAATTACTCCGCAAGCATACCCGTGAAGAACTGCTGAAGATTATGGAATTCACAGAAGAGAATTTTGAACGTACCGTCACTTCCTTCCTACACGAGAATCTACGCGGACTGCGTCGTGCCATGGGCTCAGTAAAATTCGAAAAACAACTCATCAAGCAGATGAAGCGTACCGGAACACTTGCCATGTGCCGCCTCGACAACAATACCGTACTGGAAAAAGGACTCTATTACTATCAAGGCAACGACTTTGCCAGCGAACTGGTGTACAGCGTAGGCCGTCTTTGCGAACCTTGCTTGGAGCACATAGACAATAACTTCAATCCGCTGGATGCCATTCAGAAAGGAGAATTTACAGACGTAGCCGAAGACATCTGCTATCTGTTGCAAGTATGCCGCCACAAGCTGGAAACGAACAATTATGATGAACTGGAAACAGAGATTCGCAAAGCCAACGACCTCAACGGCCAGTTGTCTCACCTGAAACGAGAAGAGCTGCAACGCATCCAAAGTCAGAGCGGCAGCATCAAAGTCAGCATGGTATACCTGACTATGATACAAGAAGCCCAAAACATAGTGACCTACACCATCAACCTGATGAAAGTAAGCCGCAAGTTCCAGGCAGAAAAAGAAGAGTTATGAGTTATAAGTTATAACTCCTTAAGCCCCATCTTCTCCGCCCGTTGCAACATAAATGCACGGGCGGCTTCGTATTCATTGGGAATGATGCCGTCCAAAATGGCATCCTTAATGGCACTCTTCAAGGCACCTACCTGCTGGCAAGGAGAAAGGCCGAAAGTCTTCATGATTTCTTCACCACTGACCGGAGGCTGGAAATTACGGATACGGTCGCGTTCCTCCAAATCCTTCAGCTTCTGGCGTACCAACTGAAAATTATTAAGGAAACGTTTCTTACGCTCCATATTCTTGGAAGTAATGTCGGCTTCGCACAGTGTCATCAGGTCGTCTATATCATCACCTGCCTCAAACAAGAGGCGACGCACTGCCGAGTCGGTCACTACATCATCCGCTATCACAATGGGACGCATGTGCAGGCTCACCATTTTCTGCACATATTTCATCTTCTCATTCATAGGGAGCTTCATCTTGCGGAAAATATCGGGTATCATCTTCTCGCCAATGAAATTATGGTTATGGAACGTCCAGCCCGCACGGGGTTCCCAACGCTTGGTGGCAGGCTTGGCTATATCATGCAGAAGAGCTGCCCAGCGTAGCCAAAGGTTGTCGGTCTTCTTGCTGATGTTGTCGAGTACTTCGAGCGTATGGTAGAAATTGTCCTTATGGGCGCGTCCATTACGCGTCTCCACGCCTTGCAGCCTGACAAGTTCCGGGAATATCAGTTCCAGCAGACCACAGCGGTCCAGCTCAATGAATCCCTTAGACGGAATAGGTGACAAGATGATTTTGTTCAGTTCGTCTGCAATGCGTTCTTTGGAGATGATGGAGATGCGTTCGCGATTACGCTCCAGAGAATCGAATGTCTCATCGTCAATATAGAATCCCAGCTGGGTGGCAAAACGGACACAGCGCATCATGCGCAAAGGGTCATCACTGAAAGTTATATCAGGGTCGAGGGGAGTCCGGATGGTCTTTTCCTTCAAGTCTCCAATACCGCCAAAGGGGTCGACCAACTCGCCATAACGCACCCGGTTCAGGCAAACAGCCAGTGCATTGATGGTAAAATCACGGCGGTTCTGGTCATCCTCCAATGTACCGTCCTCTACAATAGGCTTGCGGGAATCGTGTGTATACGATTCTTTTCTTGCACCCACAAACTCAACTTCCGTACCATAGTACTTCAATTGTGCCGTACCGAAATTCTTGAAGACGGAAACATGCGCCCCACGCCCCAGACGCTTACCCAGCGCCTCGGCCATGGCAATGCCACTGCCTACCACCACCACATCAATATCCTTGGAAGGACGTTGCAGGAAAATATCACGTACATATCCACCGACTACGTAACATTCCAATCCCAATTCATCAGCCGTTTCGGATATCCGCTTGAATATATCATCACTAAAATATTGCTTCAGTTCTTCTGCCGTCAAATCTATCATAAATAATGCGCTAATGTAATGAATACGCAAATGTGTTAATGGTCTATTAGCACATTTGCACATTAAAATGCTGCAAAGATAAAGATATTATTTCTATTTTTGTGGACTCTAACTCCAAGAACAACAAATATGAAAAAAGTAATACTCCTTGCATGCCTATGCTGTACACTCTTCTCTTGCGAAGATGTGGAGAAGAAGGCCGGTGAAAAACTACAAGCTGCCCGCGAAGCGTTTGAACTCGGCAACTACAATGAAGCGAAGATTCTGATTGACAGCATCAAGATGCTCTATCCCAAAGCGTTTGAAACTCGCCGTGCAGGCATCGGCCTGATGCAGGAAGTGGAACTGAAAGAGCAGGAAAAGAGCCTGGTCTATCTGGACAGTATGCTTCAAGCCAAGCAAAAGGATTTCGATGCAATCAAAGGGAAATACACTTTTGAAAAAGATGCCGAATACCAGAATATCGGCAATTACCTTCATCCTTCCCAAGTGATAGAAAAAAATCTGCATCGCTCTTTCCTTCGCTTCCAGGTAGACGAAAACGGAGTCATGAGCATGACTTCCATTTATTGCGGAGCCCATAATATCCACCATGTGGCCGTCAAAGTCACTGCTCCCGATGGTAGCTTTGCCGAAACACCCGCCGCCAAAGACAGCTACGAAACCACTGACCTCGGTGAAAAGATTGAAAAGGCAGACTTCAAACTGGGAGAAGACGGAAACGTCATGGGGTTCCTTTATCTGAACAAGGACAAGAATATCAAAGTCAACTATCAAGGGGAACGCCCCTATTCCATCACCATGACTGCCGCCGATCGCCAGGCCCTTGCCAGCGTCTACGAACTGGCACAACTGCTGTCATCCATGACGGAAATAAAGAAGAATATGGAAGAAGCCAATCTCAAAATCGAATTTGTAAAAAAGAAGATGGAAGAGAGAAAAGACAATGCACAAGAATAAAAAAAGGGAACCGGATGATAATATTCATTACTTAGTCGTCCGGTTCCCTTTTTATTATCAGTAAAGCCTTACCAAACCAATTTGGGTAAATAACGGCTTAGACACGTACGCAAAGCAGACAGAGTGATGGGTTTTACCAACACTTCCGAGGCTCCACACTCCAAGGCTTTTTCGCGGTCGGCAGTAAAGGCGTAAGCGGTCTGCATGATGATGGGAAGTTCCTTATCCTTCTTGCGAATAATCACCGTAGCATCCAGCCCGTTCATAATAGGCATTTTTATATCCATCAGAATAGCTTCCGCCTTGTCGCGATTCTCTTCGAACAAATTTACAATCTCCTCACCATTCTTTGCCCATAGTATCTCGCATTTCTTGCCGATGATAGCCTTTATCAGTTTAAAGTTACTATCATCATCTTCCGCAACCAGAATAAGCGGACGGTAATCTCCTGACACTTTTTCTATTTCCATGACCTATGCGTTTTGTTTATATAGGGGCAAAGATATAAAAAATAATAGATTTGCACTATCTTTAAATAAGATAAGCTGCATCCCGGCATAACTTTTTCATGCAAGCATGAAAATTCTGCACTCAATTTGCACTATCTTTGCAGCTCATTAAAAAAACATATAATGATTTCTATAGACGGACTGGCCGTGGAATTTGGCGGCACAACTTTATTCAGTGATATATCTTTCGTTATCAACGAGAAAGACCGCATCGCCCTAATGGGTAAAAATGGAGCGGGGAAAAGTACATTATTGAAAATCCTGGCAGGTGTAAGACAGCCTACCCGTGGAAAAATCTCAGCCCCCAAAGACAGTGTCATAGCTTACCTTCCGCAGCACCTTATGACGGAAGACGGCCGTACCGTATTCCAGGAAGCAGCACAGGCCTTTGCCCACCTGCATGAAATGGAAGCCGAGATAGAGCGCCTCAACAAGGAACTGGAAACGCGTACCGACTACGAAAGCGACAGTTACATGGAACTTATCGAGAACGTCTCCGCCTTGAGCGAAAAGTTCTATGCCATCGACTCCACCAATTACGAGGAGGATGTGGAAAAAGCACTGCTCGGACTGGGGTTCGTACGCGAAGACTTCAACCGCCAGACCAGTGACTTCAGCGGTGGATGGCGCATGCGCATCGAGCTTGCCAAACTGTTGCTGCAGAAGCCCGACGTACTGTTGCTGGACGAGCCGACCAACCATCTGGACATAGAATCCATACAATGGCTGGAAGATTTTCTTATCAGCAACGGAAAGGCTGTCATCGTCATCAGCCACGACCGCAAGTTCGTGGACAACATCACCACCCGTACCATCGAAGTGACCATGGGCCGGATATACGATTATAAAGTAAACTATTCCAAATACCTGGAACTCCGCAAGGAACGCCGTGAACAGCAACAGAAAGCCTACGACGACCAGCAGAAGTTCATTGCCGAAACCAAGGAATTCATCGAACGGTTCAAAGGTACCTACTCCAAGACCCTGCAAGTGCAGAGCCGCGTAAAGATGCTGGAAAAACTGGAGCTGCTGGAAGTGGACGAAGAAGACACTTCAGCGTTGCGCCTCAAATTCCCTCCCTCCCCCCGTTCGGGCAATTATCCCGTCATCATGGAAGGAGTAGGGAAAAGTTACGGTGACCATGTGGTCTTCAAGAACGCCAATCTCACCATAGAACGGGGAGACAAGGTTGCTTTCGTCGGCAAGAATGGTGAAGGAAAGTCAACGTTGGTAAAATGCATTATGAAGGAAATAGAGCATGAAGGTACACTCACCATAGGACATAACGTGCAGATTGGATATTTTGCACAGAACCAGGCCTCACTGCTGGATGAGAACCTAACCGTGTTCCAGACCATAGACGACGTTGCCAAAGGGGAAATCCGCAACAAGATACGCGACCTGCTGGGAGCCTTCATGTTCGGCGGCCCCGAAGAATCCATGAAGAAGGTCAAGGTGCTTTCCGGTGGAGAGCGTACACGCCTTGCCATGATAAAGCTCCTGCTCGAACCGGTGAATCTGTTGATACTGGACGAACCGACCAACCATCTGGACATGAAAACCAAAGATATCCTGAAGCAGGCTCTGCTGGATTTTGACGGCACCCTGATTCTCGTCAGCCACGACCGTGACTTCCTGGACGGACTGGTGAGCAAGGTATATGAATTCGGGAACAAGCAAGTGAAAGAGCATTTGAGCGGCATCTACGAATTCCTTGAAAAGAAGAAAATGGACTCCCTCCGCGAACTGGAACGATAAGCATCCGCTAAACCCAGCGTCCGAACAAATGGCCGATACATATTGTTTTCATTTTACTAAACACTTAACTAAGAGATATTAAAATGAAACAATATGATGCCATCATAATAGGATTCGGCAAAGGCGGGAAGTTATTGGCTGCTGAACTGTCCGAACGGAACTGGAAAGTAGCCATAGTGGAACGCTCCCCCCAGATGTACGGAGGGACATGTGTTAATGTAGGATGTATCCCCACCAAAGCCCTGATTCACGAATCGGAATATGCGGAAAGGAGATACTATGACGATTATAAGAACCAGTCCAAACTGTATGCACTTGCCGTGGCGCGGAAAGACAAGCTTGTATCCTTCCTGCGTGAGAAAAATTATGAAAATGTAAAAAACAAGCCTAACATAACCCTCTATGACGGAACTGCTTCTTTCTTGTCCGAAAATACAATCCGTATAATTTCCGGCAAGGACGAAACGATTCTTGAGGGGAAAGAAATATTCATCAACACCGGGTCCTCCCCTATCCTGCCTGCCATCGACGGACTCAAGGAGAGCAAGTATGTATATACCAGTGAGACCTTGCTGCAATCGGACAAACTGCCCGCACACCTGCTCGTCATCGGCGGCGGTGCTGTCGGATTGGAGTTTGCCACTATGTATGCAGGCTTTGGAAGCCACGTCACACTGCTGGAAGCGGGAAACCGCTTTCTGCCTAAAGTGGACCGCGACATTGCCGCCTCCATGCTGGAAGCATTGAACCGAAAACGTATCAATGTCCGGTTGAACGCCCGTGTCCAATCCGTGTACGACACAGCCGAAGGAATAACACTGACCTATACGGACAGTGCAAACGGCACTCCCTACTACCTGAAAGGAGATGCCTTGCTGGTAGCCATTGGCCGTAAGCCCATGACTGCAGAGCTGAATCTGGAAAAAGCGAGTATACAAACAGACAAGCGGGGAGCCATCGTTGTCGACGACCAATTACGGACTACAGCCCCACACGTATGGGCCCTGGGGGACGTAAGAGGAGACGAACAGTTCGACTACTTGTCCATCGATGATTTCCGTATCATCCGTAACCAACTCTTTGAAAACAAAAAAAGGAGTACAAAAGACCGGTATCCAATCCCCTTTGCCATTTTCACCGACCCACCGCTGGCACATATAGGACTGACGGAAGAGGAAGCGATGAAGAACGGTTATTCCATACATGTGGCACGTATCCCTGCTGCCATGATTCCACGTGCCCGTACGCTACACAGCATAGACGGTATGCTCAAAGCCATTGTAGACATCCATACCGGACGGATTCTGGGTTGTACCCTACTTTGTGCCGATGCACCGGAAGTAATCAATACCGTAGCATCAATCATGAAAACGGGACAGCGTTACCATTTCCTGCGGGACTTCATTTTCACCCACCCCAGCATGAATGAGGGATTGAATATGTTATTCAAACCTTTTTAGCATTTTCTATTTGGTAATTAAGTCCTTAACCTCTATCTTTGCATCCGTCCAAAGATAGAGGAATGAAAAAGAAACAGTACATAACCTATATTCTTTTTTTCATCAGCTTGATAATGCTGGTGATACCCGTCATTCCCCACCATCATCATGCCGACGGAATGATATGCATGAAGAATGATATCACCGCCGATTGCTGCGGACACCGTCATAGCCCGGGCAACGAGCACTGCTGTTGCGACACGGGATGCATGACAACCCACTTTGTACAACAGACGCCCAGCTCTTCCAATGATGTGTGTTCACATCCGGATGCCTTGTGGACAGTCACCCTACTCATTGAACCTTTTTCCAAGTTACTCATCCTACCCGAGTTTGATATAAGCAGGCAGGAGTGTATCTATTTGGAATCTCTTCATAGTACATTTATCATATGTGCTACGGGACTTCGTGCCCCTCCGTCTCTTCTTGCTTAACTGTTACCGGAACATCACCGGGACAGATTTCTATCCGGCATAAGGAACAATGCAATTTGGTTGCACGCCCTATGCCCTAACTTTGTATTCAAAATCAAAAAGTAAGAACAAATATCATCATGAAAAAAGTTATTTTCATGGGAGTCTTGGGATTATTCCTTTTAGGCTCCTGCAACAGCAAGTCCGGAAACAGCCACGAAGGACATAATCACGAAACAGAAGAGCACAATCATGACGGACATGACCACGAGGACATGACCACGAACATGAGGGACACAACCATGAGCACGAAAAGCAGGAAAACCATGCCGGAGGAAGCGATGAAATCATCCTGCCACCGGCAAAGGCACAAGCTGCCGGCGTAGCAGTCAGCACTGTTAAACCGGGTAGTTTCCATCAAGTCATCAAGACCAGCGGCCAGGTGATGGCAGCCCAAGGAGACGAGAGCGTAGCCGTAGCTACAGTAGCAGGCGTGGTTTCCTTCAAGGGAAAAGTTATCGAAGGAATGAGCGTCAGCAAAGGTACTCCTTTGGTGGTATTGTCATCCAAAAACATGGCCGACGGAGACCCGGTGCAGAAAGCCCGGATAGCCTACGAAGTTTCCAAAAAGGAATATGAGCGTATGAAAGCACTCGTAGGCAACAAAATCGTATCTGAAAAGGAATTCGCGCAAGCCGAACAGATTTATGAAAATGCCCGTATCAGTTACGAGGCAGTCGCAAAGAACCATTCGGCAAGCGGCCAGGCGGTTGTTTCTCCCATCAGCGGTTATGTGAAGAATCTGTTGGTGAAAGAAGGGGACTACGTCAGCGTCGGCCAGCCGTTGGTAAGCGTCACCCAGAACCGTAAGCTTTTCCTGCGTGCGGATGTATCCGAAAAGTACTATCCTTACCTGAACAGCATCGGTTCCGCCAACTTCTGTACTCCTTATAATAATAAGGTATATACATTGAAAGAACTGGGCGGGCGCATGCTTTCTTATGGAAAGGCTTCGGGTGAGAACGGATATTATATACCCGTAACTTTTGAATTCGACAATAAGGGAGACGTTATTCCCGGCTCGTTTGTAGAAGTATTCCTATTATCCTCACCAATGGAGAACGTGTTGTCTCTTCCTCACAGTGCGCTGACCGAGGAACAAGGCAGCTTCTTTGTCTACCTGCAACTGGATGAAGAGGGCTACAAAAAACAGCTTGTCACCCTGGGTGCCGACAATGGCGAGAGTGTACAAATCCTTTCCGGCATAAAAGCAGGCGATCGCGTCGTAACCCAAGGAGCCTATCAAGTGAAGCTGGCATCGGCAACGAATGCTATTCCGGCACATAGCCATGAACACTAATCTCATGTACAATTTGACAATTTACAAAGTACCATTTCGCTATGCAGTATAAGGGTTACGTGACGAATGGGAGTGTAAAGTCAGATAAACAAGAAATATTAGATAAAACAGCAAGTGCGGCTGACATTGCGCAGCCCAATTGTACATTGTACATTGTAAATAGTAAATAGAAAGATGTTAAACAAAATAATTGGTTTTTCTCTTCAGAACCGCATCCTGGTGCTGGTAGCATCGGTGCTGTTGCTGATTGGCGGTACTTATACCGCCATGCATACGGAAGTGGATGTGTTCCCTGACCTCAATGCGCCGACCGTGGTCATCATGACCGAAGCAAACGGTATGGCAGCAGAGGAAGTGGAACAACTGGTCACTTTTCCCGTAGAAACGGCTGTAAACGGTGCAACGGGTGTGCGCCGTGTACGCTCTTCCTCAACGAACGGTTTTTCTGTAGTCTGGGTAGAATTCGACTGGGATACAGATATCTATCTTGCCCGGCAGATTGTCAGTGAGAAACTGGCAGTCGTCAACGAATCCTTACCGGCCAACGTAGGCAAACCGACACTAGGCCCACAATCGTCCATTTTTGGGCGAGATGCTGATTGTAGGTCTGACAGCAGATTCGACCTCTATGCTGGATTTGCGTACCATTGCCGACTGGACCATACGTCCCCGCCTGCTCTCTACGGGCGGTGTGGCACAAGTAGCCGTACTGGGCGGCGACATCAAGGAATATCAAGTGCAGCTGGACCCGGAACGGATGCGCCATTACGGCGTGACATTGAGCGAAGTGATGAACATCACCCGCGAAATGAACCTGAATGCCAATGGTGGAGTGCTCTATGAATATGGCAATGAATATATCGTACGCGGCGTACTTTCTACCGACAAGGTAGACCAGATAGCCAAGGCCGTGGTGCGGAGCAACGGAGTCTCCGGCGCCCCTATCCTGCTGGAAGATATTGCCGACGTTCAAATCGGAGCCAAACTTCCTAAACTGGGTACCGCCTCGGAACGCGGTAAGCATGCCGTACTGCTGACAGTCACCAAGCAACCCGCCACAAGCACGCTGGAGCTTACAGACAAACTGGAAGCTTCCCTGCAAGACCTGCAGAAGAATCTACCGGCGGACGTAAAGGTTTCCACAGACATCTTCCGTCAAAGCCGTTTCATCGAAAGTTCCATCGGAAACGTTCAGAAGTCGTTGTTGGAGGGAGGTATTTTCGTTGTCATCGTGCTTTTCCTGTTCCTTGCCAACGTACGTACCACAGTCATCTCGCTGGTGACACTGCCGTTGTCACTGATTGCCTCCATCCTTGCCCTGCACTATATGGGCTTTACGATAAACACCATGAGTCTGGGAGGTATGGCTATCGCCATCGGTTCGCTGGTGGATGATGCCATCGTGGACGTGGAGAATGTCTACAAGCGTTTGCACGAAAACCGACTGAAACCTGCCGGCGAGCAACTTCCTATTCTGGAAGTGGTGTTCAATGCATCGAAAGAAGTGCGTATGCCTATCCTCAATTCAACGCTGATCATCATTGTCAGTTTCGTGCCTCTGTTCTTCCTTAGTGGTATGGAAGGTAGGATGTTGGTACCACTAGGCATTGCATTCATCGTGGCATTGGCGGCTTCAACCGTTGTGGCACTGACCGTAACGCCGGTACTTTGCTCCTATCTATTGGGAAAAGAGAAAACGAAAAAACAAAATAACGAAAACAGCGATTCTGCCGTAGCACGCAAGATGAAGCAATGGTATGGTTCAGCACTGACTTTTGTATTGGGGCATAAGAAAGGGGTACTTGGAGGTATTATCGGACTATTTGTAGTGGCACTCGGCTGTTTCTTCACCCTGGGCCGCTCGTTCCTGCCGCCTTTCAATGAAGGTTCGTTCACCATCAATATCTCCTCGCTTCCGGGTATCTCCCTGGAAGAAAGCGACAAGATGGGGCACCGTGCCGAGGAGCTGCTGCTCTCCATCCCCGAAATACAGACCGTGGCCCGTAAAACGGGACGTGCAGAGCTGGACGAACACGCTCTGGGAGTAAACGTCTCTGAGATTGAGGCACCGTTTGAGTTGAAAGACCGCTCGCGCAGCGAGCTCGTAGCAGAAGTCCGCGAAAAACTGGGTACCATTGTAGGGGCAAACGTGGAAATAGGCCAGCCTATCAGCCACCGTATAGACGCCATGCTATCCGGTACAAAGGCGAACATCGCCATCAAACTGTTCGGCGACGATCTGAACCGCATGTTCACTCTGGGCAATGAAATCAAGAGTGCCATCCAGGGTATTCCCGGTATTGCTGACCTAAACGTGGAACAGCAGATTGAGCGTCCGCAACTTGTCATTTCGCCCAAACGGGAAATGCTTGCCAAATACGGCATTTCACTGCCCGAATTTTCGGAATTTGTCAATGTCTGTCTGGCCGGTGAAGCCGTTTCCCAAGTTTACGAAAAGGGAAAGAGCTTCGACCTAACCGTACGCGTGAAAGACGACCTGCGCGACAAAATGGAAAAAATACGCAACTTGATGATTGATACGGGCGACGGACAGAAAATTCCACTGAACTATGTAGCGGAAATCCGCTCGGCCATGGGTCCGAACACCATCAGCCGCGAGAATGTAAAGCGTAAAATCGTCATCTCCGCCAACGTGGCCGACCGCGACCTGCGAAGTGTAGTCAATGATATACAAGCCCAGGTAGACGCACAAATCAAACTGCCGGAAGGATACCACATCGAATACGGCGGACAATTCGAAAGCGAGCAGGCAGCAAGCCGCACTCTGGCACTTACTTCGTTCATGTCCATCGTGGTGATATTCCTGCTCCTCTACCATGAATTCCGCAGTGTGAAGGAGAGCGCCATCATCCTTATCAATCTGCCGCTGGCATTGATAGGCGGTGTATTCGCCCTGCTCATCACAACGGGAGAAGTGAGTATCCCCGCCATCATCGGTTTCATCTCACTGTTCGGTATCGCCACCCGAAACGGAATGCTGCTCATCAGCCATTACAACCACTTGCAGCAGGAAGAAGGCTATGGCGTCTACGACAGCGTTATCCGCGGTTCGCTCGACCGTCTGAATCCAATCCTGATGACCGCCCTATCCAGTGCACTGGCACTTATCCCGCTGGCTCTCAGTGGCGACCTGCCGGGCAACGAGATACAAAGCCCGATGGCAAAGGTTATCTTGGGCGGCCTTTTAACATCCACGTTCCTGAACGGTTTCATCATTCCGATTGTTTATCTGATGATGCACCGTAACCAACAACCTAAAACGTCAGACAATGAATAAAAGATTTTTCATATTCAGCGCCGCCATCCTCGCTTTTGCGGGGATGAGCGCACAAACGTCCGGCATTGATGCCGTGCTCCAGCAGATAGAGGCCAACAACAAGGAGTTGCAGGCTAACTCCCACCTCATTTCCTCACAAAAACTGGAGAACAAGACAAACAACAACCTCCCCGACCCTACACTGTCATACGCCCACCTTTGGGACTCCAAGAACAGTGACGAAACAGTCGGCGAAATGGTCATCTCACAAAGCTTCGACTTCCCCACGCTTTACGCCACCCGAGGGAAGATGAACCGACTCAAGACAAATGCACTGGATGCACAAGCCACCGCCTTCCGCCAGCAGATATTGCTGCAAGCGAAGGAAGTATGCCTGGACATCATCATGCTGCAACGCCAGCAAGCCCTGCTCGACGAACGGTTAAAGAATGCGGAGGAGCTGTCGGCCATGTACACCCGACGTTTGGAAACGGGAGATGCCAATGCACTGGAAACCAACAAGATTAATCTGGAGTTGCTGAATGTACGCACGGAAGCCCGCATGAACCAGACGGCACTTAACAACAAACTGAAAGAGCTGCTTGTCCTCAACGGAAACCAGCCGCTCACACCGGGACGTCCCATGCCCGGTACCACACCCGACGCCCAAACACTCGGATTGACAGAGTACCCGGCAGTGCCGTTGCCGGCCGACTTCCGCTCGCTAGCCGACGAACTGCTGGCTTCAGACCCCACCCTGCAATCCTTGCAGGGTGAAAGTTCTGCCGCCCGGAAACAGATTTCGGCAAGCAAGCAAGGCTGGCTACCCAAACTGGAACTGGGTTACCGTAGAAATACCGAATCGGGGCATCCGCTGAACGGCGTAGTAGTAGGCTTCTCTTTCCCGCTTTTCGAAAACCGCAATAAGGTCAAGATAGCCAAGACACAAGCGCTCAACATAGACTATCAAAAGGAGAACGCCGCACTGCAAGCCAGCTCTGCCTTGTGGCAACTCTATGAAGAGGCCAAGAACCTGCACGCTTCCATGGAGGAATACGAGCGCACCTTCCATCAACAGCAAGACCTTTCTTTACTGAAACAAGCACTTATGGGAGGACAAATCAGTATGATTGAATACTTCGTTGAAATATCGGTTGTCTATCAAAGCAAGACAAACCTTCTGCAACTGGAAAACCAGTATCAGAAGGCAATGGCACAGATATACAAGAGCCGGTTATAAATAGAAAGAGCTGTCTGCGGTTGGCAGACAGCTCTTTCTATTTCAATATATTGTAGTTATAGTTTTGTGACTTTACCCATAAACAGAATAACCCCCGTACTCTTCTCCTTTATCAAGAAGATGAAAGGACGGTCCACATAGAACGGAATTACCGTACTTGGTCCGGGAACGGCCAGGTCCATTCCTCCGACAGTTACAGCCGCAGCTTCCGTCCCCTCTTCATTCACATTCACATAAGTGAACTGTTGCAGCAAACTGATAAACAAATCCTCATCCGCCATTCCGGAAAAATCGGCCGATGGAGTAAAAGCCTCCTGCATTCCCATTGCCATCATATCGTCAATGAGTTCTTTATCATATTCCATTTCAAACCGGGGTAACTTAAGGTTCAAGGCAGAGCTTGATAAACTACTGTTCCATTCCCCCCAACGCTCGTCATTCAGCTGCGGCAGGCACTCATCCAACGATTTTCCCTCTGCCGGCAAGAGCACCACCATACTGAAAGCCTCATTGCCGTAAGGCAACTCTGCCATTGAGAAATACTCATTCTCGGCATAGTTGAATCTCTCGTCACGAAGATTCATCATGTGTACAGTCGATTTGCTTCCGTCAGCATTCGTAAAAGCCTCTTCTGCCGTATCCGATTTTTTGAATTGATTCTTCCAAATCCCCTTGAAATAAAGCGCATTCAACAGATAAAGACGCGCCGTCTCCAGAATCTCATTCAAGACTTTGGGGATGCAATTATTCGTTTTCCCGGCACACCAGCCGTTTATAATGTCCGGAGCCTTGGGAGAGGCAAAATCCAGCTCCTGCACTTGCGCGTCATACATCTTTTTGTTTACGCTTACAAAGTCGTCATGAACACCGAACCCTTTCTTTATCCAGATGGAATTGGCAATTCCCAACTGTGTGGTATTGTCCAAATCGAGCAACGCCTCCACCAGCTTCTTATTATAGTTGTTCATTTCTTCCAACGAATAGCCCGAAAAGCCCAGGACATCTGTCATCTCAGATAGTGTGTTTCCCAACGCTCCATTGGCAATCATAGACAGACAGAGCGAAGCGCTCAAAGGAGAGATGAACAGATTGGGCTTTTCCACCTCAGTTTTACAAACCTGATTAAAGAAACGGAAAGCGAAATCCGTTCCTAAATCCGTCATCTCCTGCTCGGCACGGGTCAAGGCAATGTCTTTGCGGGGCTTGGGTTGTGGTGAAGAGTTGTCGTCACTCTGGCAGGCTGCAAGGATACAAAGTAGGCTTAAGGCAGTAATCGATTTTTTTAAGCATAAGCAAATAGTATTAGTTTTAAAACAGTTATCTATATATAGAAAATGCTTGAACAAACAAAATACTGCATTGAAGAAACAATAAAAAATAGTACATTCCTACTCTATTATTATACTGCAAAATATATACAGCAGCTTTGCAGTAACGTGATTGATTTCACCCGGTTATTGTTGCCAATTCCAGCACCCCTTCCGGCAAATATCCGCTGCGTATGCGCCATTCCTGGGGATAAAGATTATTGGCACGGTTACCTATATTCTTGACAAATCCTAGAGGTATCTGTTTGTAGGTGAGCAAGACAATGCCGCGCGGAGCAGTCTCCGAAAGGACAACAGCCTCCTTGCGCAGATAACTGATGGCCTGCTCGCGGCCTATCTCTTCATAGGCAAAGGCATCCGGATTCAGTGCTATACTCATGGCGAGCCCATGAGCAGGCATCCAGTCTTTTCCTTTCAACTCGGCAACATCTACCCCAGCCTGCACGATACGGAGTGACGAACGCAAAACCGACAGTTCGGAGAGATACGCTTTAGGGAAAGCGCTGACGTTGTTGCCATTGACGATAAATTCATAATTGTCCGGAGCCGCAAGCCACTCACGCAGTGCCGAAAGCTGTTCTTTGGAAACACCCGGAGTTTTCGCTCCTTTTCCTTGGGGTTTTCTTCCTTTTTCCCGGGATTTCACCTGCCCGGCCCAGGTATTCCCATCTCTCACGCCCGGTTTGCGGAGAACTGCCAAAAAGAATCCTTCCCCCTTCGTCCGATGGGGCAGGAAACGATAGGCGGGAAAGTCCTCTCCCGACAATAGATTACCCGTAATATTCCAGTCAGTAGAAATTTCCAACGGCAATACCTCCGCCCCGAATTCATCCCGTATCCAACGGATGTTCTCTTCGTTTTCCTTTGTATTATAGGTACAAGTACTGTAGATGAGAATGCCTCCGGGCTTCAAGCAAGGCCAGATATCCGTAACGATGCGACGCTGGCGCTGCCAGCAGATTTCCACATTCTCCCCACTCCACTCACTTACCGCAACGGGGTCTTTACGGAACATCCCCTCGCCAGAGCAGGGGACATCCGTCAATATGACGTCGAAGAAGTCCGTCAAGGAAGAAAAATCCGCCGGGTCATTATTAGTGACCACCACACCGGAATGCCCCCACTTCGTAAGATTCTCCGCCAATACCTGCGAGCGGTTGCGGATTACCTCATTGGCCACCAGCAGACTGCCTGCGGGCAACACGCTACGGGCATGCGTGGATTTCCCGCCGGGAGCCGCACAGAGGTCAAGCATCACCACCGGTCCTTCGCCCACATACCGCCTCAAAGCCTGCTCCACAAACATGGACGAAGCCTCCTGCACATAGTAGCAGCCTGCATGAAACAGCGGGTCGAAAGTGAATGTCAGCCGCTTGTCCAGATAGTATCCGGCAGCAGACCAGGGAACATGCTCCAAAGAGGAACGAAAAAGACTGAATGAAGATTCCGGTAATTTATCTTCATTCAGTCGGATACTGACCGGCTGCTCCCCTTCCAGGGCGGCAGCCAGCTTTTCATATTCTTCCACACCCAAGAGGGCGCGTGTATAATTGGTGAAAGATGAGGGTAGCTTCATGCTTTGAACTGTTTTATGGCAGCAAAGATAGTGCAAAATACGTTTCACCAATCTACGGGGCTAAACAAAAAGCACGGTTCAATACTCTTTTTAAAAACTGAGTTTCACCCCTGCAAAATAGGAACGCGGTGCACCCGGTCCGTAGATATAACCGGAATCGCGGCTCGCTCCTTTATCAAAATCTTTCTGATAAGAATTGAATATATTCTGTACACCGGCATTGAGCTGCAAACAGAACCCTTGAAAATCAAAGTCGTAAGCTATCTTTGTTCCAAGTTCAAAGAAGTCCGGACTCTTTACCAATACATCCGCCTCACCGTTCACCTCCGAAAGCAAATGGGGAACGTACATCCGCCCGGTATAATTGCCGTTCAAAGCTATTGAGAAGGCTTTAACCGGCATATAGGTAGCTGTAAAGTAGCCGTAGACGTCGGGAGTACGCAGTATCTTGTCACTGTAACGTTCTTTCTCCGACAAGTGCTCCTCATCCGCACTCCATTCTTCGGGAGAGTCATAGATACTTCGTTGAAGTGTCAACCCTGCCTGCAACTGAACCTTATCCTTATAGGCAACCTTTCCTTCCAATGTGCCGCCATACACTTTAGCTCCCGAACCATTGATGCGGGTCTGTATCAGATAAGCACTACCGTCCGGGTCTTTCACCGGAGGCGTCAGGACAAACGGGTCGGAAAGTTTCGTGTAGAAGCCTTCCACCAATAGGTTTGCCTGGAAATCTCCGAAGTAATGATACCAGTCTACCGAAGCATTGAAGCTGCGCGAACGCTCTTCCTTCAATCCTTTGGCGCGGACAATGGAAACCAACTCTCCACCCACATTACTGATATGCAGATCTTCATCAAACGCTTGTGGAGCACGGAATCCCTCAGCATAACTGAAACGGATATTCACATCCTGAGTAGGATTATAACGGATATTGGCACGGGGACTGAAAACAGCCTTGTCCATGATGCTGTTTTTATCCACGCGCCCGCCAATCAGGAAACTCCACTGTTCGTTCTTCCACTCATTCTGGGCATAGGCGCTTGCTATATTCACCATTTGGTTCAACGGGGCGGGGGTATATTTCTCAATCAGTTGTTGCAAGCGGTCACCCGTTGCCGTAGGATCTTCGGCCAAAGCAGCATCACGATACTTCTGTACGTCCGTTGCCTTGTCATGCAGATTGTCGTGATTGAACTCAATGCCTCCGGTCAAATCGGCAGGCATAAACAGACACTTGTCAAAATGATAAATATACTGGGCACCCAGCACACCGGTAAAGTCCGTAGTCATTCCATAAGCGCTGTAATAACTATTGCGCACGATGTGCTGAGCCGAAGCATAGGTACTGAACGTATGTTTCTGGTTTTTGGAGAAAGCCGTGAACTTGAGCCCACCCGTGTTGATGGAATGTTTCAGCTGTTCCACCAGTCCGGGCGCCCGGTACCGTTCAATCCGGCATCCTCGGCTATATGAGGGGGAAGGCTGAAGCCACTTCCACCACGGCGGAATTCCTCCATATGATGGTATTCAAGGCTCAGCTTGGAATAGGCACTTGTCCGGTAGTAAGCATTCAGACCGACAGTCTGGTTCTTCAGCTTCGGTAATTCGGAGAAACCGTCTCCATTGGAGTCCCATGCCGAACGATGCCTGCTCTGGCCGTACACATAAGCCCCCATCTTACTGTCCGAAGAAACCAAGGAAAGATTCAGGGTCGTGTTGTTGTCGAACGAGCCGGAACCGTCGAAATTGGAAATGGTATGCGAGAAAGAACCGGAATTGCGAATCGGTTCCTTCGTAATGATATTCACCGTTCCGGCAATGGCCGAAGAACCGAACAAGGCTGAACCACCTCCACGCACCACTTCCACACGCTCTATCATGTTGGCGGGAATCTGTTCCAACCCATACACACCGGCCAGAGAGGAAAAGATGGGACGTGAGTCTATCAATATTTGGGTATATTTCCCATCCAGCCCGTTGATGCGCACTTGTGAATAACCGCAATTCTGGCAATCGGTCTCCACCCGCACACCTGGCTGAAAGGCCAGTCCTTGCGACAAAGTATGCGAATTTGTCTGCTCAAACAGTTTAGGAGTAACCACTTTGACCAAAGTGGGTGCCAAACGCCGGGCAGTCTCGTTGCGGTTGGCTGTAACTACCACCCCGTCCAGTGCCACCATGTCTTCTTCCAACTCAAAGTTCTCTTCCAAGGTCTTACCACGTTTCAGAACGACTTTGCGCTCCTGCGACTTATAACCTACGGCACTGACGGACAACGTGAACTCACCTTCAGGCAGATTCTTTAGGAAATAGTGACCGGTGGCATCGGTCATGGTCCCGATGGTGGTGCCTTTCAGCGAAACTGTCATATAAGGCAAATGTTCCCTTGTACTTTTTTCTATTACATGACCGACAATATTGGCATCGGTACTCTTCAAATCTTCGGCATAAACGGTTGATGAGAGTAACAGACATACTGCTCCCACCACAAAAAATATATATTTTTTCATGTACTTCTAAAATAATATGTTAATCAATGAGGTTGACGCAATCCCACAACGGAATTGCCTTAATCTATCGGATTTGAAAAAAAGAAGGGGGAGCACGCAGGCAAATACCGCCACGAAGCTTTACACACTTGATGCATTCCGTGGCGAGAATGCTCAGTACACACAACAAAACAAGGAAAACCGTCGCGGCAACCGGAAGCAACGGAAGGGAAGAGGAGACGAAAGAGGCAAGATAGAAAATGGTTTCCAACTGCACCTCTGTATGCTCATGCTGTCCCTTGAATGGATGGGAATGCACAATGATAACACCATTCACCACATGCGAGTGGGTAAACAGCGTAATTCCTCCCAGATAGGCAATGAACAGCAGAGGGAGGAAACACTTCATTATATTCCTCAACTTCATCAAGACTTCCCAATAAAAACAGATGCGCGAAGATAACAGTATTTACAATAAGAAACAACCCGGTTTGTATATTTACCTCTATTTACAGTCGCAAATACCTACTTCTTGTTATTCCTGGAAAAAGACAATAAGACATTTTCCGGAAAAATATCGTCTTATTTCCGGTTTTCTAAAAAAAATATCTTCTCTTTGCAACTTTATAAAGGTGACGATACGTCTAACCAACAAAGAAACAAATTAAAAAACCATAGATTATGAAACGTATCATTTTAGGATTAATGCTCGCCATGATGTTCTGCACACTGGTGCAAGGCGCAAACAGAACCGTAACAGAGAACGACGGTCAGGGGAACAAGAAAAGAGTCATCGAATTGAGGGACACTGTCATCAATGGAGAAACCGTAACAGACACACTCAGCATCATGACTTATGAAAACGGTACCGGCAGTAGCGATGCTCCGGAAAAATGGAGAACCCACCACAACAGCAGTATGGACTGGAACGGGTTCGACCTCGGAAGCAAGACTTCGGAGACCGTGATTGCCGTAACAGCCATCGTCTTTGTATTCGGACTGCCGCTACTCATCATATTCGTAGTATTCTTCTTCCGCTATAAAAACCGGAAGGCCAAGTACCGCCTGGCAGAACAAGCTCTGGCCAGCGGACAGCAACTGCCTGAAAACTTCTTCAAAGAAGCCGCAGCAACAGACATCCGTAGCAAAGGCATCAACAACATATTCGTCGGCATCGGCCTGTTCATCTTCCTTTGGGCCATTACCGGAGAATTCGGTCTCGGATGTATCGGCTTACTCGTCATGTTCACCGGCTTCGGACAATTGGTGATTTTCTACAGCCAACAGAAGAAGAACGAAGAAAAATGAGTCAACTCAATGACATATCGTTAGTCGCACAGGTCGTGGTGTTTCAAAACACCAAGGCCTTCGACCGGTTGGTGAAGAAGTACCAGTCGTCCGTACGGCGGTTCTTCCTGCACCAGACCTGCGGCGACAGCGAGTTGAGTGACGACTTGGCACAAGATACGTTTATCAAAGCCTATACAAACATCGCTTCGTTCAAGAATCTATCCAATTTCTCGACCTGGCTCTACCGTATTGCCTATAATGTTTTTTATGACTATATTCGCAGCCGGAAGGAAACAGACGGTTTGGATACGTACCAAGTGGATGCTCAATGCAGCACACTGCAGCAGGACGTGGGGCAGCACATAGACATTTACCGTGCCCTCGCCACACTGAAGGAAATGGAACGCACCTGCATCACGCTCTTCTACATGGAAGACCAAAGCATCGAAAAGATTGCAGGTATCACCGGATGTCCGGCGGGAACGGTAAAAAGCCACCTCTCGCGGGCGAAAGATAAAATGGCTTCCTACTTAAAACAAAATGGTTATGATGGAAAATAATGATAAACTCCTGACTTCATTCTTTGCCGAACACCGGCAGGAAATAGCCGATAACGGATTCAGCCGCCGCGTACTGCGACACTTGCCCGACCGTAGCCACCACTTGGCACAAATATGGGCAGCATTCTGCTTCACATTGTGCCTCGTACTATTCGTTGCCCTTGACGGAGTGCAGCTGATACTAGACACCTTGCGCGAGACCTTTGATTCTGCCATCCGGAGCGGAGCGTCAGAGCTTGATCCCAAGTCGTTAATCATTGCCGGAGTAGTATTGCTCTATTTCGGTTACCGAAAGATTGTATCCATGGCATAAATACATATCCGTGCCCGGAGAAAGAGGACATGCACTACTCCAACAAAGTCTTGGCTCTTATCTTATCCAATAAGGTAAGGGCTAATTTTTTTTTTAAACGGACAGACATATATCAACAAGAAATTGTATCTTTGCCCACTCAGAAAACTAAATAAGAGGAGAAAGTTTTGAGAAAGATTCTATTCATCACATTATTCGTTTTTTCTATTGGGAATATCGAAGCGCAAACAACAAGCGATTCCATCGTCATGAATTACTTGAAGGAAATGGGCGCTCCCGTTACTTACAACAATGAAGTGAAATTACTGATGACCGGTCATGACAAGTTCGTCGACCTCTTCGAGAATATCCGCCATGCCCGGCATCATATCCATCTGGAATATTTCAATTTCCGCAACGACTCCATAGCCAATGCCTTGTTCAGCCTTCTGGCAGAGAAGGTCAAGGAAGGGGTTGAAGTCCGCGCCATGTTCGATGCCTTCGGTAACTGGTCCAACAACCAACCATTGAAGGAACACCATCTGAAATCCATCCATGCCCAAGGCATCGAAATCGTCAAGTTCGACCCTATCACTTTTCCCTGGGTAAACCACGCCATACACCGCGACCATCGGAAAATAGTAGTAATTGACGGAAAGATAGGTTATACCGGTGGCATGAACATCGCCGACTACTACATCAACGGATTGCCTAAAATCGGTAAATGGCACGATATGCACATACATCTTGAAGGAGATGCCGTGCGCTATCTGCAAGGCATCTTCCTGACCATGTGGAACCGGGAGACGGGACAACACGTTGGAGGTCCCGCCTATTTTCCGGACACTCCGCAACTGCCCGACAGTATTGCCGAAGAAATAGCCATCGTAGACCGCACGCCACGCGAAACACCACGCTCCATCAGCCATGCCTATGCAGCTTCCATACAAGCCGCACAGAAGAATATCCGAATCGTGAATCCCTATTTCGTTCCGACCAAATCAATCCGCAAGGCAATCAAGAACGCACTGAAAAAAGGTACTGAAGTGGAAATCATGATACCTGCCGTGTCAGACATAGCCTTTACACCGGATGCCTCATTCTATATAGCACATAAGCTGATGAAGAAAGGAGCCAAGATATACCTCTTCAACGGCGGCTTCCACCATTCCAAGATAATGATGGTAGACAGCACTTTTTGCACAGTAGGTACCGCCAATCTCAACAGCCGCAGCCTGCGCTACGACTACGAGACAAACGCTTTCATCTTCGACCCCAAGACCACCAATGAACTGAATGCCATGTTCGAACGAGACATGCAAAACAGTACGCTGCTCACTCCTGAAGTCTGGAAAAAGCGTTCCGGATGGAAGAAATTCGTAGGCTGGGTGGGAAACTTGATGACCCCTTTCCTCTAAGTTTTTAAATTTTTAATTATTAATCTTTAATTAATTCCCCTACCTTTGCGTTCGGATAAAAACAGAGCATTACATCATGAAGCAATATTTAGACCTGCTGAACCGCGTACTGACCGAAGGCGTAGAGAAAAGCGACCGTACGGGTACCGGCACCATCAGCGTATTCGGCCACCAAATGCGTTTCAACATGGATGAAGGCTTCCCCTGCCTTACTACCAAGAAGCTGCATCTTAAATCAATCATATACGAACTGCTATGGTTCCTCCAGGGAGACACCAATGTGAAATATCTCCAGAACAACGGTGTACGTATCTGGAACGAATGGGCGAACGAAAACGGCGACCTAGGACATATCTACGGGTATCAATGGCGCTCCTGGCCGAACTATAAAGGCGGATCCATCGACCAGATCAGCGAAGCTGTAGAAACCATCAAGCACAATCCCGACTCACGCCGGATTATAGTCAGCGCATGGAATGTAGGCGATTTGGACAACATGAACCTCCCTCCCTGCCACGCTTTCTTCCAGTTCTATGTCGCCAACGGACGACTGAGTCTGCAACTGTACCAACGTAGTGCAGACATTTTTTTAGGAGTGCCTTTCAACATCGCTTCCTATGCCCTGCTCCTGCAGATGATGGCACAAGTCACCGGACTGAAAGCCGGGGATTTCATCCATACCTTAGGAGACGCCCATATCTATCTGAACCATTTGGAGCAGGTAAAGCTCCAACTATCTCGTGAACCGCGGGATTTGCCGCAGATGAGAATCAATCCTGATGTGAAAAGCATCTTCGACTTCAAGTTTGAGGATTTCGAGCTGATCAACTATAACCCGCATCCGCATATTGCAGGGAAAGTGTCAGTATAAATCCTATAATAAAAAGATAGAAAGAGAAAAGAATTTTACACACATATGATTAGTATTATCGCCGCAGTAGATAGAAAGAGAGGTATCGGTTATCAGAACCGATTGCTATTTTGGCTTCCCAATGATTTAAAGCGTTTCAAAGCCCTCACCACGGGAAATACCATTATCATGGGCCGAAAGACCTTTGAATCTCTCCCCAAAGGCGCGCTTCCCAACCGCCGCAACGTTGTTCTGTCCACTCAAAAAGATTTGCTCTATCCCGGTGCAGAAGTTTTTCCCTCATTGGAAGAAGCACTGAACAGTTGCCAGCCCGACGAACACGTCTACATCATCGGCGGTGCAAGTGTTTATCGCCAGGCACTCCCCTTTGCGGATGCCCTCTGCCTGACCGAAGTGGATGCAGAAGCCACTCAGGTGGACGCCTACTTTCCCGAAGTCTCTCCGACTGTATGGCAAGAAAAAAGCAGGGAGTCTCATCCCGCAGATGAGAAGCATCCCTGCCCTTATGCATTTGTCGATTATATCCGCCGGCAGAATTAATCTTCCTCTTCTTCTACCGTTATAGGCATCTGCCGCTTGATGGCTTCGTGGAAAGAAATCAAGGTTTCCGTACGTGCCAGTCCCAGCGGCTGCAACTTATCATGTATGATGCTCAGCAAATGATGGTTGTTGCGGGCATAAAGCTTTATGAACATATCATACTTGCCCGTTGTAAAATGGCATTCCACAATCTCGGGAATAGCTTCCAATGCTCTCGTTACAGCATCGAAGGAAGCGGGATCCTTTAGGTAGATACCGATATAGGCGCATGTTTCATATCCTATCTTCTCAGGATCAATCACATATTCAGAACCTTTCAATATACCTAAGTTTGTCAGCTTTTGAATGCGCTGATGAATGGCTGCTCCCGATACATTACAAGCTCTAGCCACTTCAAGGAAAGGAATGCGTGCATTATCGGCTATAAGTTTTAAAATCTGTTCGTCTAAAGTATCCAACTGATGATGTCCCATTTCAAATTCTAATGATTAATAAATTACTATATCTCCCGCATATCTATACGGCAACATGCAAAGTTAGCTATTTTTTCGCCAATAAAAATACGGTTTATAACTTTTCTTACAAAAAAAAGAATAATACCGCATATCCGGCATTTCAAAGCGTATACGCAAATTCCATCTCGCACGACTGGAAAATTGCAGATGAGCTTTAAAGATATTATCTTTGTCGTAGCAATAATAATGAACCGTTATGAAAAAGTATTCCTTATTCCTATTATGCCTGATGGCAGCAATATCCTTGCATGCCCAAAGCTTTGCCGATTATTTTGCCGATAAGACCCTGCGTATCGACTATATCTTTACCGGAAATGCAGCCAAACAAGAGATATGCCTGGACGGACTGTCTTGTCTCCCCTCTTGGGCAGGAAGGAAGCATCACTTGTCTGAACTGCCCCTGCAAGGAAACGGACAAATCATTATGCGAGATGCAGCCAATGGTAGCGTAATCTACAAAACATCCTTTTCTTCGCTCTTCCAGGAGTGGCTGGAAACAGATGAAGCCAAAGCAGTAACCAAAGGATTCGAAAACACCTTCCTCCTTCCCTATCCCCTGCGTCCTGCAGAAATAGAAATAACACTCCTTGACCCGCGTAGAAATGTACGGGCAAGCATGAAACATACGGTCAGTCCCGACGATATCCTAATACAGCAGAAAGGTACTGCCCACATCACACCACATAAATATCTGCTGCAAAGCGGCAATACAGACAAATGCATCGACGTAGCCATCCTTGCAGAAGGATATACTCCCGAAGAGATGCCGGTATTCTACAAAGATGCAGCCATTGCCTGCGAAAGTCTGTTTGCCCACGAACCCTTCCGGTCCATGAAAAAGCACTTCAACATTGTAGCAGTGGCCAGCCCCTCCGAAGACAGCGGAGTAAGTGTACCACGCCTCGGAGAATGGAAACGGACAGCATTCAGTTCTCATTTCAGCACATTCTATTCAGACCGGTATCTGACAACCTCCCGTGTCAAATCCATACACGATGCGCTGGCTGGAATACCGTATGAACACATCATCATCCTCGCCAATACGGAAGAATATGGCGGCGGTGGAATCTATAATTCCTATACCCTTACTACCGCCCACCATCCAATGTTCCGCCCCGTTGTGGTGCATGAGTTCGGGCATAGCTTTGGCGGACTGGCCGATGAATATTTCTATGACAATGACGTGATGACAGATACCTATCCATTAGATGTGGAACCCTGGGAACAGAATATCAGCACGAGAATCAATTTCACCTCCAAGTGGGAAGACATGCTTGCACAAGGAACTCCCGTTCCTACTCCCTCTTCTGAAAGTGGAACATATCCCATAGGTGTATATGAAGGAGCCGGCTATTCTGCCAAAGGCATCTACCGTCCGGCAGACAATTGCCGCATGCGTACCAATGAATATCCCACTTTCTGTCCTATCTGCCAACGAGCTATCCGCCGCATCATTGAATTTTATACAGAATAAGAACAAACTAAACTTAAAGAACTTATGATCAGACTTCAACGTATTACAACAGCTGACACAGACTTGTACAGCTATATGGAGAAATTAATGACTCAATCGTTCCCTTCAGAGGAGTACCGGGAACTGGAGGAATTGCGCAAGTATACAGATACCAAAACGCACTTCTATAACAATATCATCTTCCATAACAACACCCCGGTAGGCCTCATCACTTACTGGGATTTCGGACATTTCTACTATATAGAGCATTTTGCCATTGACCCCGCACAGCGTAACGGCGGGTATGGAAAGAGTGTACTGAACCATTTGTGCCAACTCTTAAAACATCCCATCGTCTTGGAAGTGGAAATACCCGAAGAAGAAATGGCTAAACGCCGCATTAACTTCTATCAACGGCAAGGATTCTCCTTATGGGAAAAGCCCTACCAACAACCACCCTACAAAGCAGGAGACAACTACCTACCTATGCTCATCATGGCCTATGGAGATATAGAATGTGGAAAGGATTTTGACTCTGTAAAGGAACACATCTACTGCGAAGTATATAATGTGAAATCTTAAAAATCCAATATACTTAAAACAATAAAGGTCGTTTCAACAAATGAAACGACCTTTATTATATCTTAAATCAACTCTTACTGACGCGGTTGCGCAGAATAGTTAATCTTCAAAGCATAAGCTTGACGAAGAGCTTCCTTGATATCTGTTACGATACCCATTTTCGTATCTTGGTCAACTTTCAAAGACACTGTCATCTGTGGCTGATCTTCTTCTTTCATACTGGCACGTTCACCAATAATATAATCTTGAATTTCAGCAACTTCAGCATAACTGTCGTTCAACTGGATACGGCTCTCATTACCTAACTTCTTACGAAATTCGGCAGTAGGTTTTCCTACGTAGATAAACGTAACCAACGACTTCTTCTCCAGTTTCTCCAATTCCGTAGCTTGCGGAACCTTAAACTCAACCTTTAATGTTACCTCACGCATCGTTGTCACAATCATGAAAAAGAACAACAAGGTGAAGATAAGGTCAGGCAGAGAAGAAGTGTTCAACGCCGGCATCTCACGTTTACCAGTCTTATTAAATTTTCCCATTACTTCTTTTCTCCGTACTTTTTAGGTTCTGCCTCAGAAATTCTCTGAGGATAAATTTCACGAATTGCATCTTGCTGTTCTTGATCCAACTCAGCATAATTTTTCTGCCACTTCTCTTGAGCCAATTCATCACGCAACTCATTATAAGCTGCTACCAACTCATTCTGTACAGCCATATATGCCTTATAGGAAGAACCGCGGTCACAACGCAAAGAAACCACATGATTTTCCGTTACTTGAACCGTACCGAAGAAAGCAACATTCTTTGAAATCTTTTCCGGCTTCGTTTCATCATTGTACGGATTGGCAATGAATTCTTTTGTTTTCGCACGCAATTGGTCAACTGTAATATAATCATTCCCACACATTAACTGGTCCTGCATATTTAAGAAGACTTGCAGAACATTACGTTCTTTCTTCTTCTGGTCCTCAATCTTCTGGTCTTTTTCCGGTGGAGGCGGCAAACGTCTTGCCAAACCACGGTCAGTATCCATAGATGTCGTGATCAAGAAGAAAATCAGCAACAAGAATGCAATATCCGCTGTAGAACTTGAGTTAATATCAGGAACTTTTCTTTTTCCTTTTGCCATTGTAATTACTCTTTAGATTGATTTACCTCAATCGGTTATGATAATTTCTTCTTAATGCTACTAAAAATGATTGCCAAGATTGTACCAGCAAACAAGATATAGATAGAATAGAGGAACATATCAGTAAGCTTCAACCAGAAAGGAACATTTTCAGTTCCGCTATAACCCGGAATAACGAGTGGCTCTTCACTACCCATAGCCCAAGAAATAACAACAACTGCAACCAATATAACCAAACCGATCAAAGATTTCAACGCTGCTCCCGGATTATCTTTCAGTGCAGATCCAAATTGGAACACAACACCAACCACGGTAGCAATAATAGCTATAAAGAACAAGACATACATCAAATAAATCAATGCGTCTGTCTGAGCCGGTTGCCACATTTCTGCGTCAACACTCATCAATACTGCATCGCCCTGAGCATCTCCACCGAAGTAGAACAAGCCTAACACTACCAAGATGATAGCGAACATGACATACAGTACGTAGTATGATACTTTATATGATAACTTAGCCATCTTAATTATTTTTTGTATTTCAAGTCATATTTGATAACCATATCCAACAGTGAGATAGAAGAATCTTCCATTTCACTTGTCAAAGCTTCAATCTTAGACAAGATATAGTTGTAGAATACCTGCAGAATCAAAGCAACGATCAAACCGAAGATAGTAGTGATCAAGGCAACCTTCATACCACCTGCTACAACCGTCGGAGAGATATCACCTACCTGCTGAATCTTATCAAATGCCTGCACCATACCGATTACAGTACCCAAGAATCCCAAAGACGGAGCCATAGCGATGAACAGTGTAATCCAAGAGCAACCTTTTTTCCAAGTAACCAGCTTGTACACCACCATAAGATACTACAGACTTTTCTACTACGTCAATACCTTGGTCAATTCTCATCAGACCTTGATAGTAGATAGAAGCAATAGGACCTCTTGTGTTACGTGCGATGTCTTTAGCAGCTTCAACGTCACCTTTTTCCAAAGCAGCTTCGATAGCAGACAAGAACTTCTTTGTATTGATTTCAGCCAAACTCAAATAAATGATACGTTCAATACAGAATGCAAGACCGATAACCAATGCGATAGCTACCAAACTCATGAAAGATGCAGTACCTTCAATGAACTTTGTTTTAATCTCTTTGTGGATACCACCTTCTGCAGCTTCCATAGCGGCAGGAGCAGCAGCGTCAGCAGCAGGTGCTACAGCTGCTTGTTCAGTTTGTTCAGCTGCAGGAGCATCTTGAGCCTGAGCAAGTTGAGTTGAGCCAAATGTTAAGACTCCCATCACAGCAACAATTGCAAATAACTTTTTCATTGTGTGTCTAATTTTTAAGATTAATTAATTAAATTACTTATTATGTTTATTTATTGTTCTTCTCTTATTTTAAAACTTCGCGGAGAGACGGGGATTCGAACCCCGGATACCCTTTAGGGGTATACACGCTTTCCAGGCGTGCCTCTTCAACCACTCGAGCATCTCTCCAATCAACATCTATTCTGAAATCGGGTGCAAATTACAAAAAAAATACGAACCGCGAGCGTTTTCAGCTACAAATGTATTCTTTTTTTTGTTCTTCCACTGCATTCTCAAAGTTTTATCCGCAAGAAAATCTCAAAATTAATAACTTTAAAATCTTCGGAACGTTATTTGAGCATTCCAAACACTTTTAAAGCGTTTTCAGAAGTGATACGGCCTATTTCTTCAGGCGAATTTCCGTATATTTCCGCTACTTTTAACAGAGTATCCTTTACATTCGCACTCTCGTTTCTTTTACTCCGGTTCGGCACAGGAGTTAGATAGGGAGAATCGGTTTTCAAGAACAATCCGTTCCAAGGGGTATATTTTGCAAACTTCCGGCAATCCCGATTTCTTAAATGTCACCACACCGTTAATCCCAATGAAGAAATTAGAAAACTCCAGCATACGGAATGCCTCTTCCGTGTTCCCGTAAAACTATGGAAAATCCCCCTTAGAGAAGACGTTTTATACGGTTTCAATATATCATATATATAGTCGAATGCCTCCCGGCAATGAATCACTACGGGTAGTCCATACTCCAACGCCCACCGCACCTGCCGTTCAAAGGCAATCTGCTGTTCCTTCAGGTAAGGTTTTATCCCAATAAAGATCCATGCCTATTTCACCGATTGCGACATAACCGTCCGGCATTGCCAAATGTCCGGCCACAACAGCCAGCTCCTTCTCATAACCGGCATCCACAGAAAGTGGGATGCAACCCTATCATCGGAAAACAATACCCCTTGTACTCCGAACAGACCTTAAGCATGGGTTCAATAGTGGTACTGTCTATATTGGGCATAAAAAATATGGGTGACTCCTGCTTCCCGGGCGCGCACCATCACCTGCGGCAAATCCGATTGGAAGTCCTCTAAAAAAAGGTGGGAATGTGAATCTACTAATTTCATTTTGTAATCTCTTCTTTTTCACCGGTACGGTAATAATAAATCAAACCATAAGCGCGACACAACTCCAGACGTTTTTCATTCGGCATAACCTCTGCGTATTTCCGCTCCACCTGGTTCCAGATATCCAGAATCAGAGCATCGGCTTCGGAGCGCATGGAAGCAAGAGTTTCCAGACTGCGCGCCGTCAGCGCCTGCAAGTTCCTCTGTCTCTCGTAGCTCTCCATGAAAATATCATAATGTACCCTGACTTTGGCAATGGTAGGATTATAAATAGGAATTCGCCCTGAGAAATGCGCCGGCTCTCGCCTTCTACTAT
>ENA-OQDC01000132-OQDC01000132.1-human-gut-metagenome-genome-assembly--contig:-NODE-132-length-57958-cov-4.960056_pt1 | contig 57958 bp, 54 predicted proteins | sample MGYA00242770_ERZ504601 | MGnify/ENA primary metagenome ERZ504601 (study PRJEB26092, sample SAMD00036305) | human gut metagenome | host: Homo sapiens | study: EMG produced TPA metagenomics assembly of...
AAACCCCGGAAACTAAAAGAGCGCTATCTCTGTCACCCACAGGCAGCCTCGCTTTGGGCAGACAACAGAGAAAGCGCTTCATAACTTCCTTACGTAAAAAAACAGATTGCTTAATCACAATCTTTCACTTCAGAAACTTCACCCGTCACAGAGTTAATAATAAATCCTCGTACGGTTATTCCTTCTTGCGGAACCAACGGGTGATGTTTCACCAGATGTACACTTCTTCGCACAGCATCCTCTCCGTTGTCAAATCCGCTCAACCAGGTCCGCAAATCAACATTGCAGTACTCAATCATGTCCAGATGATCCTGTGAAATTCCCCGTTCACGCATGTGTTCCAACATATCCTCATAATTCAGATGCTGAGCCCCGCAATCCGTATGTCCGATGATCATAATCTCTTCTACTCCCAATTCATAAATGGCAACCATCAGACTCCGCATGGCACTGCCAAAAGGATGGGTGATCACTCCTCCCGCATTCTTGATCATTTTCACATCACCGTTCTTCAAACCCAAAGCAGCCAGCAACAGTTCCACCAAACGGGTATCCATACAGGTTACAATTGCAATTTTTTTGTCCGGATATTTTGTTGTCAAATAAGGCTCATATCCTTTCTGCTCCACAAAAGAGCGGTTGAAATCCAATAATTCGTCTATCATACTCTTATCTGTTCAAAGTTCAACAACTACAAAATTACACAAATGTTTTTCTACAAGCCGAAAATAATCCGTAAATTTGTTTCATTAACTGAAGAACAAACTTAAAACTGAAAACTATGGCAAAAGAACTAGAATTGAAGTATGGCTGTAACCCTAATCAAAAACCAGCCCGCATCTTCATGCAGGAAGGGGAACTGCCCATCACGGTCTTAAACGGACGCCCCGGATATATTAATTTTCTGGATGCCTTGAATGGCTGGCAATTGGTAAAGGAACTGAAAGAAGCTACCGGTATGCCTGCTGCTACCTCATTCAAACACGTAAGTCCTGCCGGCGCAGCCATCGGACTTGAGTTGGATGAAACCATGAAAAAAATTTATTTCGTAGATGGTCTGCCTCTTTCTCCGCTAGCTAATGCCTATGTACGTGCCCGTGGCGCAGACCGCATGTCTTCCTACGGAGACTTTATTGCCCTCAGCGATATTTGCGATGAAGCTACTGCCCGCTTCATCAATCGCGAAGTTTCTGACGGAGTCATCGCTCCGGGATATACAGAAGAAGCACTTGCTATCCTGAAAAACAAACGTAAAGGAACCTACAACGTTATCCAGATCGACCCCAATTATCGTCCTGCTCCAATTGAAACGTAAAAGATGTATTCGGCATCACATTCGAACAGGGACGTAACGAAATCAAACTCAACGGTCCGGAGCTCTTCGAAAACATCCCCACCCAGAACAAGGAATTCCCCGAAGCAGCCCGCCGTGACCTGATGATTGCCCTGATCACATTGCAAAATATACACAATCAAAATTCTGTCTGCTACGTCAAGGACGGACAAGCCATCGGTATCGGTGCCGGTCAACAAAGCCGTATCCACTGTACACGACTGGCAGGCAATAAGGCCGACATCTGGTATCTTCGTCAGCATCCAAAGGTATTGAATCTGCCATGGGTAGAAAAGATCCGCCGCGCAGACCGTGACAATACCATTGACATCTATATCAGTGATGATCATGATGATGTGCTGGCTGACGGTGTATGGCAGCAATTCTTTACCGAAAAGCCGGAAGTACTGACCCGTGAAGAAAAACGCGCCTGGCTGGATACTCTGAAAGGCGTATCATTAGGATCAGATGCATTCTTCCCCTTCGGCGACAATATTGAACGTGCTCACAAAAGCGGTGTTGAATACATTGCACAGGCCGGAGGTTCCGTACGTGATGACCATGTTATCGAAACCTGCGATAAATACGGCATTGCCATGGCATTTACCGGCATCCGTCTGTTCCATCATTAATATAAAAAAGAAAGAATTGAAATCCGTCCTGCATCAGGAGGATTTCAATTCTTTCTTTTTCACTTCTATTCTTTCTTAAAACTTATATCCTACGGTAAAGAAGAAAGCCAGATTACGCGGTGTACCACTGCCTGAGATCCGGCACAAGCCAAATTCACCGTCCAGGCCTACGGTCCAACGCTTAAAGTCCAGACCGACTCCCGCCTGAATTCCGGCATCAAAACGGTTTAATCCATCTATTTCCTTACCTTCAATCTTGGAATCTCCAAACGAATCCCATGACATAGTCAGGTCATCAATTTCCCAATCCGTTTTTCCATTTACTCCATAAGCCAGATAAGGTCCGGCAGTAAATACCATATCAAAATTTGCAGCAGTTCCGACATGAAAAGCAGCCAGCAAAGGCATTTCCAGATAATTCTGGTTTACTTTCGTCTTATAACCTTCCATTTTATAACTGGCTCCTTTGGAAGCCCAGGTCAATCCGGTCTGAAAAGATACCAGTCCACTTAAAGGAACATCAATACCCACCCCTACTTTGGGATTAAACATCGGATTGCTTCCGTCCGAGCCATTTCCCATCCAGGTGCTCAAACCCAGTCCCAGTTCCATACTCCAGGTCACTTTAGTCTGTGCCGAAGCGCACAAAGCAGAAAATATGCATACTATGCAAAGAATCAATTTTCTCATAAGCATCAAATTTATTATTAAACCAGATAAGCAAATATAAAAACATTACCGGTATTGCACAACAAAAACAAAATAAAAATCCTCTTAGTCCGACCTACAGATCAAACTAAAAGGATTTTCTGCTACCCAAGGGCTAATCAGAAGCCGTCAGATTAGAATTCGTAATCAATACCGATCGAAATGTTCTCACCTTCTACACTGACACCGAATCCGCTTCCTTCACCACGGAAGTAATCATCACGATATCCGGCAAATCCCACTTTCGTGATCAGGCTGAACTGATGGTTCAATTTAATTGCCATACCCGGTTTCACTCCGATTTCGAAACCATTGACAGCATCCTGATGTTTGGCTTTCTGTGTAGAGAATCCGAATCCCATATCCAAAAAGAGACGTACGATCTTGTTTTCATAGAAAGAGTAGCGGGCATAAGGAGCCAGCGCAAATGCATTGGTGGAAATTTCCTCTCCTTTATGCGCATAAGCCAGTTCGATACCCAGTGCCCACTGTTCACTCAACTCATAACCTACATCAGGCGTAATGGAAAAAGAGGTTTTATCCAAATCGGTATTTCTCCACAGACTGATACCTCCGCCCAAATACATTTCCTGTGCATGAGCAGACAATGCGGCCATCACAACGACCAGCAATACAAGCATTTTTTTCATGATTTCTTCTTTTTAATAATAAAATCTGTTCGTTTAATTTATGTGTCTTGTTCTTTTGACGGCGCAAAATTATGAATAACATGTTATATAACACAATTAAAGGCAAGGAAAGCGACTTCCCTGCCTTTAATTTATATCGATAACAAATTAATGTCCTATCTGTTTTTTACCCGTTTTTATGACGGTTTGCTCTCTTGCGACGGTACTCAGCCTTCATCTTGGCTGATCCCGATCCATGCAATCCCGTAATATAAGTCTTTTCTTGGCTTTGGTTTTCACCTTCTCTTCTTTCTTTCCGGCAGCCGGCTTGCTTCCCTTGAAGATAATACCTTCTGTCAAAATCTTTTCTATATCCATATTCTTTTATTTCTTTATTTAAAATACACCAGTTCCACATCGCATGCACAGGCAAACTCTTTCAGCAAATCAATCATATAATTCACCGAATCTTCCAGTCCATCACTTCCGCTATATCCGTTCATGATCGCCAGCAGATGCGTTGTTCCCTCTGTTATTTTTGTCCGTTCATTATCACTGGTAGGCGTACCGATACCTCCCACTTCATCGCGGTAGACCGGCATTCCTTCAATATTCAGTTCACCCCGTCCGATACCTTCATAAGGCTCGCCAGCCTTGCCGATTCCCAATACCAGCCGGTCTCCCTGAATCTTATCACAATCAAAGCCTCCGATGGAATGTCCGCTGTAAATGGATGCCAGATTGATCAAATCGACCAACGTATCAATCTGATACAAAGGTATACCCCTTAAAATACGCCGGCACAATGCTTCCGAAGAAGGACGATAACGGCTCGGATCTTTTCCACACTTCTTATAAGCCTAACGGGTAGCCTGAATGGCGGGCATTTCCTTTGATAGAATCGGTTGTATACTTTGCCCGGTACAGATCAGTAAACTCTCCGATCCGTTTCCACAAATCTTCATTGTATGCGGAATTACGAACCGTAGCAAAAACAGCAGCACCCCGAAACTGAGGCCAGGCCTGCCGCAATTCTTCTGAAACTTCAATGCTTATCTTACTCATGCTCTTCTACTATCATAATACCCGACAACATACGTCCGGACGCTATGCCCAGCCGGCGTGCCGAAAAAAATTTCTCCTGATTCTTCCACGTGCAAATTCCTGCGATCTGTATCTGTCCGGCAGGTACGGAAAATTCTTCCAGCATCCACCGGTTGGCTTCCCAAAGATCAATATGCCATTTCCCTGTCTCCAAATAACGTTCTGCCAGACGATCCATCGGAAAACCTGCCTCCCGAAATGCTTCATAAACCTCATCGCCCACCTCAAATGCCTCTTTCGATATACTCGGACCGATACAAGCTACAATATCCTTTCCTTCCGTACCGAAGCGGTCGTTCATCCGATGAAGTACCAGACGCAACAGCCCTTTTACGGTTCCACGCCATCCATCATGGACAGCCGCAATAACCTGATGAGTCCGGTCATACAATAAAATCGGAACACAATCTGCCGTAGACACACAGATACAACAATTCTTTTCTGAAGTAATCACAGCATCCACTCCTTCACGACACCGGCTCCGTTCAGCTTCGGAAAGCGAAAGATAAGATTCATCTATCATCAGAATCTCGCACGCATGTACCTGATGGGGAACCACCAGTTCTTCCGGTTCGACAGGCAAAAGAGAAACCAGCAAATCCCGGTTCCGGCTGACACAATCAGTCTGATCCCCGCAATAAGGATTCGCATTGAATGAAGCATAATTGCCTTCGCTGCACCCTCCATGACGGGTTGTGGAAAAAGCGAAGATGTTGGAATACGGCCTCAACAAGCCATATTCCAACAATCTTCCATCGTATGAATAACAAATATCCTTATTCATTGTTTATCGTCTTCCCAGTCTTCCTCCTCGTATTCATATTCGAAGTCATCATCCTCATCTTCTTCATATTCATACTCGAAGTCTTCGTCTTCACCCAGATCCTGCAATTCCTGCTGCAGTTTAGACATATCTTTCGGGCGATGTACAATAGCATCTCTGCGAAGCGACTCCAGCTGGTTGCTTTCCTTATTCAGCTCTGTCCACAACAAATCTTTCAGTTGCTGGATTCCCATGCCGGACACAGAGGATATAAATACATACGGTATATCTTCGGGCAATGTAGGTTTCAGCATTTCTATCAGCTCGTCGTCCAACATATCACATTTCGTGATAGCCAGCACACGCTGTTTGTCCAGCATCTCCGGATTAAATGTAGCCAGCTCATTCAGCAGGATTTCATATTCTTTCCGGATATCATCCGTATCACCGGGCACCATGAACAATAGCAGGGAGTTGCGTTCAATGTGACGCAGAAAGCGTAATCCCAGTCCCTTCCCTTCACTGGCACCTTCAATAATCCCCGGAATATCAGCCATCACAAAGGATTTTCCGTCACGATAAGATACAATACCCAGATTGGGTTCCAGCGTCGTAAAAGGATAATTGGCAATTTTCGGACGAGCCGCCGAAACGGAAGACAGCAAAGTTGACTTTCCGGGCATTGGGGGAAACCAACCAGACCTACATCCGCCAATAATTTCAATTCCAAAATCACCGTCATCTCCTGCATCGGTTCACCAGGCTGCGCAAAACGCGGAGCCTGCCGGGTAGCCGTACGGAAATGCCAGTTTCCCAAACCACCGCGACCGCCTTTCAGCAAGATAACTTCCTGTCCGTGTTCCGTAATGTCACAGACATATTCGCCAGTTTCAGCGTTATAAACAACCGTTCCACAAGGAACTTCAATGACCTTGTCCGCACCATCCTTACCGAAACTCTTGTTCTTCGAACCATTACCTCCATGTTCGGCAAACACATGACGTTCATATTTCAGGTGAAGCAACGTCCAGTAATTGCGGTTTCCCCGCAATATGACATGACCTCCTCTACCACCGTCGCCACCGTCCGGACCTCCGTTGGGCATATACTTCTCACGGCGCATGTGCACCGAGCCACGGCCTCCCTTTCCGGAGCGGCAGTAGATTTTTACATAATCAACAAAATTCGATTCAGCCATAAATTCAAGTTTAAGAACTGGCAGACCGTCACCGGCCCGCCAGTTTTTTTATTATTTAAAGTTTATCAATAGCCGCGCAAATATCAGCGAAGATACCGTCCATAGTACCCAATCCCTGAATGTGGCAATATTTACCGTCGTTCTTGTACCAGTCAATCAACGGAGCAGTCTGAGAGTGGTATACCACCAGACGCTTCTTGATAGTTTCTTCATTGTCGTCAGCACGACCAGATTCCTGTCCACGTTTGATCAGACGAGTCATCAGTTCATCTTCAAGAACTTCCAGGTCAAGCATGATAGAAACTTCCTGTCCGCGTACCTTCAACATTTCTTTCAAAGCCTCAGCCTGAGCGATTGTACGAGGGAATCCATCGAAAATCACACCTTTGCTATCCTTGAAGCTGTCGAATACGCTTGCCAGAATATCAATCATCAACGCATCCGGAATCAACTGACCATTGTCGATATAACCTTTTGCTGTTTTACCCAGTTCCGTGCCATTCTTGATTTCTGCACGCAATACATCTCCCGTAGAAATATGGTTCAAGCCATATTTTTCCACAATACGAGCACTCTGAGTTCCTTTACCTGAACCCGGAGCACCAAAAATTACAATATTCAACATGTTGTCTTATAATAAATAAAAAAAATTATTCCACCACTGTATAGATGTCACGATAGTTCCGTCCGAAGCCATCGTAATCCAGTCCGTAGCCCACGATAAAATCATTCGGAATATTCATCGCCACATAGTTTATATCCAAATCCACCTGCAACTTATCCGGTTTCACCAGCAGCGTGGCAATACGGATTTCTTTCGGATTGCGTGCTTTCAGGGTTTCCAGCAAACGCTGCATGGTCAGCCCCGTGTCCACAATATCCTCCACGATTACCACCGTACGTCCTGAAATGTCTTCATTCAGTCCTACCAGTTCTTTCACCTTTCCTGTAGAAGCCGTCCCTGCATACGAAGCCAGCTTCACAAAAGAAATCTCGCATGGAATCGTCAGATGTTTCATCAAATCGGCCGTAAACATGAACGAGCCGTTCAACACACTCAAAAACAACGGATTTTCACCCTCCAAGTCATGATTGATTTCATTGGCCACACGTGCCACCTCCTTCAGGATATCCGCCTCTGGGATAAACGTTTTGAAACGCTTGTCTTTAATCTGAATCGTATCCATGTTATAATCTAGTTTTAGAAATTGTGCAAATTTACGGATTTTCCCTAAAACCGCCACACTTCCCCCTGAGTATTTAAAGATATTTTCAATAGAATATATGTACCATTCGAGGCTTTTTTCGTACTTTTACCGACAAAATAGCTATTTTATATATACCAATGAAAATTTTAAGTTGTACACAACAAAAGGAGGCAGATGCATATACCATCGCCCACGAATCTATATTGTCAATCAACCTTATGGAAAAAGCCGCCGGTCTGTTGGCACAGGCTATCAGCGAGCGATATGACAAGTCACACCGTCTTGTCGTATTTGCCGGTCCGGGCAACAATGGGGGCGACGCACTGGCTGTAGCCCGTATCCTCTTCCTGAAAAACTATCCGGTAGAAGTTTATTTGTTCAACGTAAAAGGTACCCTTTCTGATGAATGCCTCACCAATATCCAGCGCCTGAAAGAAAGCGGATTTGCCAACTACACCGAAGTCAGCAACCAGTTCGACCCGCCTCATCTGGGCAGTCACGACGTAGTAATCGACGGTCTGTTCGGTTCCGGACTTCAAAAACCGCTGAGCGGAGGATTTGCAGCCGTAGTACAATACATCAATGCATCTCCTGCCCAAGTGGTATCCATCGACATTCCTTCCGGACTGATGGGAGAAGACAATACCCATAACATCCGACAAAATATCATCAAGGCCGACCTGACCCTGAGCATCCAGTTGCCCAAACTCTCCTTCCTTTTTGCCGAGAATGCAGACCTGGTAGGCGAATGGCAATTGCTCGACATCGGTATCAGCCGCGAATTCATCGAAACAGCCAAGACACCCTATTATATCACCGAAGCCAGCGAAATGCGTGCGCTCATCAAGCCAAGAAAAAAACTTTGCCCACAAAGGCATGTTCGGCCACGGCCTGCTGATAGCCGGTTCCTACGGTATGGGAGGGGCTGCCTTGTTAGCCTCACGTGCCTGCCTCCGTTCGGGCATCGGACTACTTACCGTACACACCCCTGTATGCAACCATGACCTGCTGCAGAGCAATGTGCCCGAAGCTATGGTACAGGACGACGTACACGACCGCTGCTTTGCCGAAGCTGCCGACCTCGGACAACTTCCAGGCCGTAGCTATCGGCCCGGGATTAGGACAGGAAGAAATCACAGTGCAGGCACTGTTCGACCAGGTAAGCAACTGCTTTATTCCTCTGGTGCTGGATGCAGATGCACTCAATATTTTCAGCAACTACCGTAACTACCTGACCCGTATTCCTCGCCACAGCATCCTTACTCCCCATGTCAAGGAAACTGGAACGCATCATCGGACGCTGCAGCAACAGCTACGAACGTTTGTCAAAGGCGAAAGAACTGGCGGCCCACCTGCAATGCTACATCGTACTGAAAGGAGCATGGACGGCCGTCATTACCCCCGACGGAGTGACTTACTTCAACCCCACAGGTAATCCGGGTATGGCCACAGCCGGAAGCGGCGACGTACTTACCGGTGTCATCCTTTCACTGCTCTCACAAGGCTACACACACGAAGAAGCCTGCCGCTTAGGTGTCTATGTACACGGTCTAGCCGGTGACATCGCCTGCCAGCAAAAGGGCGTTATCGGCATGACTTCCGGTGACATTGCAGACGCATTGCCGACAGCATGGAAACAACTAATGGAAACTAAATGACAGACAATATGAAAAAAGGAATCATTGCATTGGGACTGCTGGCCTCTCTGAGTGCCTACTCCCAAGAAAGCTATGTGCCGCAGGCAGGCGAAGGCATCGTGTACTTCCTGCCCAAAACCAAAGTAGCCGTTGACATCATTGCTACCAAGGTAAACTACCAGCCAGGCGAGTTCAGCCTGTATGCCAGCCGCTACCTGCGCCTGAACAATATCAGCTCACAACCTGAAAGCCATTGGGAAATCAAGGATATTCAAGTCCGCCTTGTAGGAGTGCCCGACTCTACGAAAGCCTACATCATAAAGGTAAAAGATAAAAGTGTGGCATCCAATGTAGAACTGACCGACAAAGGGATTGTAAAGGCTATCAACACGACCTCTACAGAGAAGGAATCTGCTCCTGACTACAAGCTGGAAAAACCTGAGCTACATGAAAATGTCCGTAAATACATGACAGAAGACATCCTCATGGCCGGTTCCAGCGCGAAAATGGCAGAACTGACCGCCCGTGAAATCTACAACATACGCGACAGCAAGAACATCATCCTGCGCGGTCAGGCGGAAACCATGCCTAAGGACGGAGCTTCTCTTCAACTGGTTATTGACCAGCTGAACAAACAAGAAAAAGCCCTGACACAAGCTTTTACCGGTACTACCGACCGTACAGATAAAGTCTTTACGATATTGGTAGAGCCCAATAACGATGCACAAGAGCAGGTTGCCGCCCGTTTCTCCACCCAATTAGGAGTACTTCCGACCGACAATCTGGCCGGTGACCCGATTTATGTATCCATCCGCAACACTTCTACCCTGCCTATACCGGAAGATGATAAGAAAAAGAAGAAAGCGGAAGGTGCCATCTACAATGTACCGGGCAAAGGAAACGTCACGGTAACTTATCAAGGTAAAAAACTTTTCAACGACGAAATGGCATTCACCCAGTTTGGTTACACCGAAGTGCTGGTAGACGGCCTATTCGACAAGAAAATAAATACCCGCGTGATTTTCAATTCCACTACGGGCGGAATTCTGAAAATTGACAAAGACTGATACTCCCTGAGTCTATAAATATAAAAATCCCGTTTTCTGCGCACATTGCCGGAGAACGGGATTCTTTATTTCACAAAAGCAGCACCCTATAGAAGCATTTACGCAAATCCTTATAAAAAGACATCCTTTCAACAAAAAGTTTTCTATGTTTCCCTACAAGAAACCCTACGTTTTCCACTCGGGAAACATACAGTTCCGGTTAGAGAAATGTACGTTTCCCGGCTGAGAAACATAAAAAAGCAGACGATATTCATCTAAAATCACCAAAGAGTTTCTACCAACAGTCCTGCGAATACATACATCGGACCTTATTTTTCGAACTAAAAGTTTATGCTTTTCTTATGACAGCCTGATAGAACAAATAGTCAGTATTTGAATCTTTTTCCTCTTTAAAAAGAGGAAATCACCGTTCCAGACTGTTTTTCTGTTTCTATTATTTGCAGAGTTCTCAAATTAGCCCTATCTTCGCACGATAAAAACATTCAACTTTGTTATGACCCGAATGAACAAGATAAAGAAACTCAAAAAAATCCGTCTCCACCATGAAGGAACTCACATTCTGATTACCAGCGCAATATTATTGCTTCTTGTAAACTCCGCTTTATATTGGGGGATAGAATGTCGGATACCATTTTATATTGTAGCGGCCATTAGTGTCATTCTGTACTTGCTGATGGTCAATTTTTTCCGCTGCCCGATTCGATTGTTCAAAGGAGATACGGAAAAAACCGTAGTGGCTCCTGCCGACGGACGTATCGTGGTAATTGAGGAGGTGGACGAACACGAATATTTCCATGACCGCCGACTGATGATTTCCATTTTCATGGACATCACCAATGTACATGCCAACTGGTATCCTGTAGACGGAGTGGTAAAACACGTAGACCATCACAACGGACGGTTCATGAAGGCATGGCTACCCAAAGCCAGTACGGAAAACGAACGTTCCATGGTGGTAATTGAAACCCCTGAGGGTCATACAGTGATGGCACGGCAGATTGCCGGTGCAGTAGCAAGACGCATCGTTACCTATGCGGTACCGGGTGAAGATTGTTATATTGACGAGCACATGGGCTTCATCAAATTCGGATCACGAGTTGATGTCTATCTGCCATTAGGCACGGAAGTTTGTGTCAGCATGGGACAGAAAACAACCGGTAATGAAACTGTAATTGCCCGCTTGCCTTAAACCTGAACTTTATACCTTATTATATATCTCACACATAGGATATGGCTAATGTAATTACCCGGAACATCCCCAACACCATTACAAGCTGCAACTTGTTTTGCGGATGCATAGCCAGCTATATGGCTTTCCACAGCAAATATGAATTAGCACTGCTTTTCATTGTATTAGGAGCTACATTCGACTTTTTCGACGGGATGACTGCCCGTCTGCTGCATGTTTCTTCTCCCATCGGAAAAGAACTTGACTCTCTGGCAGACAACATCACGTTCGGACTGGCACCGGCTGCCATTGCCTTTTCCTTGTTTAAAGAGGTACATTACCCGGATTTTCTTCAGCCGTTGTCAGGAATCATGCCCTATACGGCTTTCCTGATAGCAGTCTTCTCTGCCCTGCGACTGGCCAAGTTTAACCTGGATGAACGGCAGACCTCTTCCTTTATCGGAATGCCTACTCCGGCTAACGCATTATTCTGGGGCTCACTGACTGTAGGTGCACACAGTTTTTTAGTGTCCGACCATTTCAACGCTTTATACTTGTTCATCCTGGTAGTAGTCATGTCACTGCTGCTGGTAGCAGAACTCCCTATGTTCTCCCTGAAGTTCAAAGACCTGTCGTGGGGACATAACAAGGTAAGCTATATATTCCTGATTGTCAGCACTCCTTTGCTAATCATCTTCCAACTGAGCGGATTTGCGGCTGTCATCGTCTGGTATATCATTCTGTCATTACTGACATATAAGAAATAGCTTAGAAATCGTATGGCGCATTTTTTGCATATATCACATTAAAAACAAAAGACAATGTTCCATATTTTAGGCTTTCTACTTTTTATTATACTGGTTGTTCTGGTGATTGGATTGTTTATACTTTCCAAAATCGTCAGTCTGGTATTCGGATTCAAACGTCGTATGCAAGGTAAGAATTCGGACCAGAGAACAACTTATTCTTCTCAAAACTATCAGTCGAACCCTCGTCAGGAAGAGACAACAGATTCTTACTCCACACAAGGAGATGTGCCTGTGCGTCAACGCAAAAAGATTTTCGATAAAGACGAAGGGGAATACGTGGAGTTCGAAGAAATCAACTAAGAATCCTTATCTTTTCTTCCGGAAGAAATCTTTCATCAATCCGGCACATTCGTCGGCCAGCACTCCTTTCACAACCACAGTCTTCGGATGCAGGGCTTGAGGAGCATAGCGCTGATAGCCTCTTTTCTCGTCTTCTGCACCGAAAACGAGCCGACCGACCTGTGACCAGGCGATGGCACCGGCACACATCACACAAGGCTCCACCGTAACGTAGAGCGTGCAATCAGTCAAATATTTTGCCCCTAACGAATTGGCAGCGGCAGTAAGTGCCTGCATCTCGGCATGGGCTGTCACGTCGTGCAGTGTTTCGGTCAGGTTATGCGCACGTGCCAGAATACGGTCACGACAGACCACCACGGCTCCCACCGGAACCTCTCCTCTTTCTGCTGCCCGTGCGGCCTCAGCCAGAGCCTGTTTCATGTAAAAAGAATCGTCCGCCATAAGTTATCTGCGCATATCGTGTTCCTTGAAAAGAGTAGGATAATCTTCCTCCATATTCTGATGGATAAAAGCCAAAACGGTCTCGCGAAGCCAGCGTGCCTTGTTGGTTATCTGGTACTTCTCCAGATAACGGTCTACAATTCGCACCTCTTCTTCGCTCATCAGACAAACCATCCGCTGACGGCGGGGAGGATTACTGACTGGTACATTTTTTCTTTTTTTCCGCTATTTACCATCTTCGGTGCAAAATTAGCGTATTCTGTTAAAATGGAAGCATAAAAATGCGTATTTTTGCGAAAAAGCGGAAAAATGGCATCACATAATGAACTGGGAAAAGAAGGAGAAAATGCGGCCGTGGAGTACCTGCTGAAAAAAGGATATGAAATCAGGCACCGAGACTGGCACTCCGGACACCGCGATCTGGACATTGTGGCACAGAAAGACGGTGAACTGGTCATTGTGGAGGTAAAGACGCGAAGCGATGCCTGTTTCGGACAGCCGGAGGATGCGGTGGACAGGCGTAAGATAAGAAGCATTGTGGCCTCTACGGATGCGTACGTCCGAAAGTTTGCCATTGACCTTCCGGTTCGCTTTGATATTATCACGGTAGTAGGAAACCGCCCTCCCTTCCACATAGAACACATTGAAGACGCCTTTTTCCCACCCGTGTGGAACTAACTTTGAAACAGAAAAGAACAATGACATATCCTGAACCTATTGTATTGGCAGAAACGACTTCTACCAACACATATCTGGCGGCACTCTGCCAGAAAGAAGCGTGTGCGGAACTGACCAGCGTGTATTCATCTTTCCAGTCAGCTGGGCGTGGCCAGCGCGGCAACAGCTGGGAGTCGGCAGCCGGAAAGAACCTCCTCTTCAGTTTTGTTGTTTATCCGGAGTTTCTGGAGGCACACCGCCAGTTCTATCTTTCACAGGTGACTGCCTTGGCACTACATGATGTATTGTCCTCTTACACGGAGGGCATTTCCATCAAATGGCCTAACGATATTTACTGGAAAGACAAAAAGATTTGCGGCACACTGATTGAGAATGACCTGACAGGCATCCATATCAGCCGTTCCATTTCAGGAACCGGCGTAAACCTGAACCAGGAACGTTTCCTCAGCGATGCACCTAATCCGGTATCATTATGCCAGATTACGGGCAACCAATATAACCCGCGGGAGATACTGGAACAGATTATGGAAAAAGTGACGGAGTACTATCAACTTCTGAAAGAGAACCGGACAGAGGTGCTGGAAACACGCTACAAGGAGGCGCTTTACCGAAAAGAAGGACTGCATCTGTTCCGCGATAAAGACGGGGACTTCCGGGCACGCATTGCCGACATTGAACCGAACGGACGACTAATACTGGAAGACGAGAACGGACAGACAAGGGGGTATTTATTTAAGGAAGTGGAATACATCTTATGACACGTACTGACCGACAGATTCTTCACATCGCCCTTCCTTCCATCGTTTCAAACATCACAGTTCCCCTGTTAGGGCTGATTGATGTCAGCATTGTAGGACACTTGGGAGCTGCATCTTACATCGGTGCCATTGCAGTGGGAGGCATGCTGTTCAATATGATTTACTGGTTGTTCGGTTTCCTCCGCATGGGAACCGGAGGACTTACCGCACAGGCCTACGGCAGACATGACCTGCAGGAAGTGACGCGCATCCTGCTTCGTTCATTGAGCATCAGCCTGCTGCTGGCGCTTGCCTTGCTGTTACTGCAATATCCGATACGAAATATCGCATTTATGTGCATGGACACCAGTGAGGAGGTCCGGCAATTAGCTACGTTATATTTCCACATCTGTATTTGGGGGGCACCGGCCACTTTAGGGCTCTATGGCTTCACGGGCTGGTACATCGGCATGCAGAATTCCCGCTTTCCGATGTTCATCGCCATCACCCAGAACATTGTCAATATAGCAGCCAGCCTGTTTTTTGTATTCGCACTGAAGATGAAAGTAGAAGGCGTGGCATTGGGTACACTCGTGGCACAATATGCCGGACTGGGTATGGCCTGTCTGCTCTGGCTGGCCTATTACCGTCCACTCCGGAAATACCTTCGCCAAAAAGCCCTGTTCGACCGTGCGGAAATGAAGCGTTTCTTCCAGGTAAACCGGGATATTTTTTTCCGCACGCTCTGTCTGATTGCAGTTACCGTCTTCTTCACCTCTACAGGTGCAGCTTACGGGGATGTGGTATTGGCCGTAAATGCCCTGCTGATGCAGCTATTCACTCTCTTTTCTTATTTCATGGATGGATTTGCCTACGCAGGAGAGGCGCTGACCGGAAAATACATCGGGGCCAAAGACAATCAGTCGCTAAGACTGACCATACGGCACCTCTTCAAGTGGGGAATCGCCTTGTCACTTCTGTTCACATTACTCTACGGAGCAGGAGGAAAAAGCTTTCTCAGCTTGCTCACCAACGACACCTCTGTCATTTCGGCTTCTGAGGAATATATCTATTGGGTACTGGCCATTCCACTGGCAGGATTCTCGGCCTTTCTGCTTGATGGAATCTGTATTGGTGCCACGGCTACCCGCGTAATGCTTCGCTCCATGTTAGTGGCCTCAGCCAGCTTCTTCCTGCTCTATTATGGATTCCATACCACGTTAGGGAATCATGCGTTGTGGATGGCTTTTATTGTGTACCTGGCATTGCGAGGTGTTGTGCAGGGAGGAATACTCTACCGGATGCCACACACCAACCTCAACAGACAGGTATAGTTTTAACGACAAGCCTCGGGATATATGCAAATTATTACTAACTTTGTAGCAATCTAAAAACAAATACGATTATGGCAAAATTCAAACGCATCCTGTTAAAACTCAGCGGCGAAAGCTTGATGGGAGAAAAGAAATACGGTATTGACGAAAAACGTCTGGGCGAATATGCACAGCAAATCAAGGAAATCCACGACATGGGGGTACAGATTGGTATCGTGATTGGTGGCGGTAACATCTTCCGCGGACTGTCTGGAGCTGGAAAAGGTTTCGACCGTGTGAAAGGTGACCAGATGGGTATGCTGGCTACGGTTATCAACAGTCTGGGATTAAGTTCTGCCTTGGTAGCAGCCGGTGTAAAAGCCCGCGTGCTGACAGCCATCCGCATGGAACCCATCGGTGAGTTCTATACCAAATGGAAAGCCATTGAAGCCATGGAAAACGGAGAAGTAGTAATCATGTCAGCCGGAACAGGTAATCCGTTCTTTACTACAGACACTGGTTCTTCATTGAGAGGTATTGAAATTGAAGCTGACGTGATGCTGAAGGGTACGCGCGTGGACGGTATCTATACTGCCGACCCGGAAAAAGACCCGACTGCCACCAAGTTCGATGACATCACTTACGATGAAGTACTGGCAAGAGGACTGAAAGTAATGGACCTGACCGCTACTTGTATGTGTAAGGAAAACAACCTGCCGATTATTGTATTCGACATGGATACAGTGGGCAACCTGAAAAAGGTAATGTCTGGCGAAAACATCGGAACGCTGGTACACAACTGATTATTCATTTGAATCAAAAAATATACGGCAAGGCTGGAAACGCATCCTGGTCTTGCCGTTTTTGTTTATTCACGTGTCAGTTCGTAACGGTGAAGTTCTGCATTTTTCATCAGTGGAACCGTACGCAGTTCCTCCAGCGGGACGCCTGTAATACGGGCTTCCAGGCAACGGTTGATTTGTCCGTGTGCCACTACCAACACACGCTTCCCGTCATAATGCTGCCACAGATAGTCCAAGAAAGCACCGGCCCGATCGTACATCATCTGGCGGGTTTCCACTCCAGCGGGAGGATTACTTAAATCGACACTCCCCACGGACAGCCCGGTCCAAGGCCCCCAGTCTATTTCCCTCAACAACGTAGTCTGCTGCCAAGGCAGCTGCCGGCTCCCAACCGCCAGCTGCACGGTATCCACCACCCGTTGCAGATCACTGCTGACCACTGCATCCAGTGCAATATCCCGCAGGGACTCTCCTAATTCCATCGCCTGTTTTTTTCCTTCTTCTGTCAATGTACCGGGCAAGTGCCCCTGAAAAATACGGCTCAGGTTTTCCACCGTCTGCCCGTGGCGCGCCAAATACAGTGTAATCATACAACCGTGCTGTTTTATAGTGATAAAACAAAGATAAGAAGTTTTTCAGGATATTTCCGAAACCGGAAGACACAAACTTATTTTCAGAAGTATTGCAAGGAAATAAAAAATAGCTTATTTTTGTTCACATAAATACTTATCAACGAATATAAAACCTATAAATGCAAGAAATATATGGCAGATTCTAAAACAATTATCAGCGAAGCTGAAGAGAAAATGGATATGGCAGTCATGTACCTGGATGAGTCACTGGCTCACATCCGTGCCGGAAAGGCTGACGTACGTTTGTTGGACGGTATCCGCGTAGATTCTTACGGAAGCATGGTGCCCATCAACAATGTAGCGGCAGTAACTACTCCTGATGCGCGCAGCATCGCCATCAAGCCGTGGGACAAGAGCATGTTTCGCGTAATTGAAAAGGCTATCATCGACTCTGAACTGGGTATCATGCCGGAAAACAACGGTGAAATCATCCGTATCGGTATCCCGCCGTTGACAGAGGAACGCCGTAAACAGTTGAGCAAGCAGTGCAAGGGTGAAGGTGAAACTGCAAAAGTAAGTGTGCGCAACGCACGCCGCGACGCCATCGACGCTCTGAAAAAGGCTGTGAAAGATGGTATGCCGGAAGATGAACAGAAGAACTCGGAAGCCAAACTGCAGAAAGTACACGACAAGTACATCAAGCAGATTGACGACATGCTGGCTGCCAAGGACAAAGAAATCATGACAGTATAATCTTATTCACCATACACGAGGAGAGAGGAGTCCTTATGGTCTCTTCCCTCCTCTTTTTAATTTTGCACATATTCATTTTGGAAAAAGGTCTGGTCATTAAAAATACGGGAAGCTGGTACCTGGTCAAGACGGACGAGGGAAAGCTGATTGAATGTAAGATAAAAGGAAATTTCCGCCTGAAAGGAATACGCAGCACGAACCCCATTGCGGTGGGCGACCGTGTACAAATCAATGTCAATGCGGAGGGAACCGCATTCATTACTGAAATTGAAGACCGGAAAAATTACATCATCCGCCGTTCTTCCAATCTTTCCAAACAGTCACACATCATTGCAGCCAATCTGGACCAATGCATGCTGGTGGTTACAGTGAACTATCCGGAGACTTCGACAGTCTTCATCGACCGTTTTCTGGCCTCAGCAGAAGCCTATCGTGTGCCAGTCTGCCTGGTATTCAACAAGGTAGACCGCTATACGGAAGAAGAACTGCATTACCTGGATGGCTTGACAAACTTATACACGCACATCGGCTACCCGTGTTACCGGATTTCTGCCTTGGACGGTACGGGAGTAGACGAAATCAAACAGGCATTAGAAGGAAAAGTAACCTTATTTTCCGGCCACTCCGGTGTGGGAAAATCCACCCTCATCAATGCCATCCTGCCCGAACAGAATGTCAAGACGGGAGAAATCTCCACCGCACATAACAAAGGTATGCACACCACCACATTCTCAGAAATGTTTCCGGTGGCAGGCGACGGCTACATCATTGACACACCGGGTATCAAGGGATTCGGTACGTTCGACATGAAAGACGAAGAAGTGGGACACTATTTCAAGGAAATCTTTGAATTCTCTGCCCAATGCAAATATGGTAACTGTACCCACCGCCATGAACCGGGATGTGCTGTACGGGAAGCCGTAGAAAATCACTACATCAGTGAATCAAGGTACACTTCTTACCTGAATATCTTAGAAGATAAAGAAGAAGGGAAATACCGTTCTGCATATTAATAGCCAATAAAATACACAGCCCCGCTCCGATAGTAAGTTGACATCAGAGCGGGGCTGTTTTTATAATATAGGGTAATATCAGAAACGTCCTCCTCCCAAAGAACGGTAAAGAAGGGTATGAAGCTGACAATAAGCTACATTCAAGTCGATACGTTCCAGCTCGCAATCCAGATAGCGTTCATCGGCTGATAACACATCCAGATAACCCACAAAACCGGTACGGAACAATTCGTTCGCATTCTCAATGGAACGGCGATGCACACGACTTTCCTTGGCTTTCAACAATTTACGTTCGTCCATCCGTTCAGATGCCTCCAGCAAATCGGCTACTTCCTGATAAGACTTCAACGCCACCCGGTGATATTCCAGCAATGCCATGCGCTGACGTGCTTTCGATTCATTCCACAAAGCCCTGATTTCATGGCGCTTGAATAAAGGAGCACTGATACCAGCTGCTAAGTCGTAGACTAAAGAGGCCGGTGAAATAAACCATTTGCTCAAATCAAAGGCATTGAATCCGGCTCCTCCCCCGATAAGCAAAGAAGGGAAAAAAGTCTTACGGGCAGCAGAAGCATCCGCCTTACAAGCCAACAGTTCCAGTTCGGCAGCTTTCACATCCGGACGGTTACACAGCAACTGGGCCGGTATACCGGAAGCAGCAGGGAACTGCGATGCAGAAATTTCCTCAAAAGTGGAACGCTTGATTTCAAAAGGCAGCTTTCCCAGCAACAATGCCAGTGCGCGTTCTGCTTCTGCAATCTGCTGACGCGTGTCGAGAAGCATCTCTTCCAGCTTCAGTCCACGCGACTGGAACTGGTCGACTGACAAACGGGAAACTTCACCTTCCTTCATCAGCTCATTGGTCAGTTCATAAGCTTCCTGCGCCTTCTGGATTTCTTCTTTCAGGATGACACATTTCTTGTCCAGTCCTACCAAGTGATAATACTGTACGGCCACTTCGGAGACCAACATAGCTTGTGCCAAGCGTGCAGCTTCCACCGAGTTCATCCAGCGAAGCGCTGCTGCACGTTTTTTATCTGTCAGTTTTCCCCATACGTCGGCTTCCCATTGAAAGCTTACGCCCAAATTCAGGTTTTATAAGGGTCAGGGATATGCTTGTCTTTAGCCAAATCGGGCGTATTGGTCGTACTGTTTCCTACCCCATCCATGGTGTATTCACCAAAACGCTGCACACCGGCACTCAAGCCTAAAGATACTTCAGGCAGCAAAGCTCCCCGGCCCACCCGTAATTGTTCACGGGCAAGTGATACCCTCTCCAAGGTTTGCAGAAAACTGTGGTTTCTTACCAGTGCCGTATCGATATACGCTTTTAAATAGGCATCCGGAAAGAATTCTTTCCATGACAAGTTGGCCATACTCAGCGTGTCCGAGGTTCCCCCGACAAAAGTCTCGGGCAGAGCCACCTTCTCTTCCGAAAGGAGAGAAGGTGACTTACAGCCACTCGACAACAGTATAACAACGGCAATTGCGATATAATTTCGTAAACAATTAATCTTCATCTTCATCATATTTTTTATCGGTCTTTAAACGAGACGACCAAGTTTCAAACAAGATATACAAACCGGGGACAAGGAAGATTCCTACAAAGGTTCCAATAAACATACCTCCGGCAGCGGCTGTACCGATGGAACGGTTTCCTAACGCACCTGCTCCAGTGGCTACCAGCAACGGAATCAATCCGCAGATAAAGGCAAACGAAGTCATCAAGATAGGACGCAAACGGCTTACCGCTCCCTTTACTGCGGCCTCCATGATCGAAAGTCCGCTCTGACGATATTGGTTGGCCATTTCGATAATCAAAATCGCGTTCTTACCCAACAAACCAATCAACATGACCAGAGCCACCTGTGCATAAATATTGTTCTCAAGTCCGGCCAGTTGCAGGAATAAATAAGAACCGAAGATTCCCGCAGGCAACGAAAGGATGACAGGGAAAGGCAACAACAGACTTTCATACTGTGCTGCCAACAGCAAGTACACGAACAACAAACAGATTCCGAAAATCAATATGGTCTGTCCGCCTGAATCCTTTTCCTCACGGGTAATACCCGACCATTCCACGTCGTAACCACGAGGAAGCACTTCCTTGCTGATTTCTTCTACGGCCTGTATCACCTCACCCGAACTGACTCCTCCTTCTCCTTCACCTGTAATCAGGGCAGAAGTAAACATGTTGTAACGGGTAATCTGGCTGGGGCCGAACACACGGTCCATGGTCATGAAGTTTGAATAAGGTACCACATTACCGTCGTTGTTCTTCGCATACAGGCGATACAAATCCTCCGGATTCATACGATACTCCGGTGAAGCCTGAATCATCACCTTATACATCTGTCCGAAACGGATAAAGTTGGACGAATAGAAACTTCCGATATACGCCTGAAGTGTTTCCATGGCCTTATCCAAATCGACACCTAACTTGGCGGCTTTTGCCAAATCCACTTTCAACAAATACTGCGGAAAGTTCGGATTAAAACCAGACGTAACTCCCTGAAGACGCGGGTCGGCATTCAACTTCTCGACCAATGTATTGGCCACTTCCGCAAAATCATGGAAATCGCCTGCCGTCTTGTCCTGCAAACGAAGCTCAAACCCACTGGCATTACCGAAACCGGGCACGGAAGGTGGCAAGAAGAACTGTATGTCGGCATCTTTGATATGAGAAGTACGCTCCTTATACAGCTGCATCAGTTCCTCTACCCCCTTATCACGCTCACCCCAAGCTTTCAGGTTGATCATACCCATGCCGTAGCTGGCTCCTTCTGTCTCCGTCATCAAACTGTAGCCGGCCAGTGTAGAGATGCTTTCAATCTCATCAAAAGGCAGCAAGGCAGCCTGAATCTGATTCAGTACCTTTTCGCTTCGCTCCACCGTCGCTCCCGGAGGGGCATCCACATTTACATAAATCATACCCTGGTCTTCATTCGGAATAAATCCGGTAGGAAGCACTAAATTGATGCCATACGTAGCCAGGAAGAATAACACTAACGTAGCGTAAGTAAAAGATTTTCGTCCTAAATACTTGTGCAATCCTAACTGATAGCTGCGTTCAAAACGGTCGTAACGGCGGTTGAACACCACAAAGAACTTGCGGAGCCAGGTAGCTTTCTTGCGTCCGTGACCTGCCGGTCGAAGCAGCAAGGCACAAAGAGCAGGCGAAAGCGTAAGCGCATTGATACCCGAAATCACGATAGCCACAGCCAGGGTCAAAGAGAACTGACGGTAGAAAATACCTACCGTACCTTCCATGAAGCCCACCGGTACGAATACCGCCGACATGACCAGCGTAATGGCAATGATGGCTCCACCAATTTCTTTAATAGCGGCCACAGATGCCTTATAAGGACTCAGCTTTTCTTCGTGCATCTTGACATGGACAGCCTCGACCACCACAATCGCATTATCGACCACAATACCAATGGCCAATACCAATGCAAACAAGGTCAGCATGTTAATGGAGAAACCTAACATCTGCATGAAGAAGAAGGTTCCAATCAAGGAAACCGGTACGGCAATGGCCGGAATGAGTGTAGAACGTAAATCCTGCAAGAAAAGATACACCACGACAAATACTAACAAGAAAGCTTCCAGCAAGGTCTTCAACACAGAAGTAATGGAAGCGTCCAGAAAGCGGGATACGTCGTATGCAATGTTATAGTCCATGCCGGGAGCAAAACTGCTCTCCTTGATTTCCTCCATGCGCTGCTTGATGTTTTCAATGACTTCACGCGCATTGGAACCCGGGCGCTGCTTAATCATAATAGAGGCAGAAGGACGCCCGTCGGTCATGGACACCATGTTATAGTCTTCTGAGTCAAACTCGATAGTAGCCACATCCCTCAGACGCAGCAATGAACCGTCGGGGAGGGCCTTGAGCACAATCTCCCCGTACTCTTCGGGGGTACTGAACTTTCCGGTGTACTGCAATACGTACTGCAACTGCTGAGGCAATTTATCGGAACTGATACCTGTCTTTCCGGGAGCCGCCTCAATGTTCTGCCGACGGATAGCATCCGTCACATCCTGCGGCACCAGGTTATAGGCCGCCATACGAGCCGGATTCAACCACACACGCATGGCATAGTCACGGCTTCCCATGATTTCTACCAGCCCCACTCCGTCAATACGTTTCAACTCACGAAGCACATTGATGTCGGCAAAGTTATACACAAACTTCTCCGTATGCGTGGTATCCGTACTGAACACATTCAAGTACATCAACATACTGTTCACTTCTTTCTCTGTCACCACACCGGCACGGATTACCTCTTCGGGCAACTCATCCAGTACGGTGGTCACACGGTTCTGCACGTTCACCGCGGCTACATCCGGGTCGGTTCCTACCTTGAAATAAACGGTTGTGAGCGACATACCGTCATTCGTACATACCGTGGTCATATAGGTCATGCCCGGCACACCATTGATGGCACGTTCCAGCGGAGTAGCTACCGTCTTTGCCATCACATCGGCACTGGCTCCAGTATAACGGGTCGTCACCGTTACCGAAGGAGGCACAATATCCGGGAACTGCGTAATAGGCAGCGACACCAATGCCAGTCCTCCCAAACAAACGATGATGACAGAGATAACAGCCGAAAGAATCGGGCGACGAATAAATAACTTAAACATAGGCCCTTATCTTTGCAACATGTTCAACTTCAATTCCTTTCTCACATCTTCAAACGGAATGGTGTCTGCCTTAATCTGCATGCCGTCTTTCACCAACTGTACGCCCTCGTACACAATTGTCGTACCCGCCGGGAAATCCTGCGTTACATAATAGTTCTGGAAACGCTCAATCGGATTAAAGCTGCGCACCTCTACCTTTCCTTCTTCATTAAACAAATACACATACGTAAAGTCCTGAATTTCAAAGGTCGACTTCTGAGGAATCATGTACACATCCTCCATGTGAGTCATCATACGCACCTTTCCGGTTACTCCATGCTTCAACAGTCCGTCAGGATTCGGGAAGCGTACACGGAATGCGATAGAACCAGTTCCCCGTTCAAAGTCCCCTTCCACAGTTTCCTGCTTTCCTTTATGTGAGTACACCGACCCATCGGGCAAAATCAGTTCCACGTTATCCAGCTGCTGCAGGTTTTCCCCGCTTAACTGCGCACGCTTCAGACGCAAGTATTCGCTTTCATTCACTTTGTAATAGGCAAAGATTTCCGAAATATCACTCACGGTAGTCAACAGACTTTCCGGGTTCACCAGACTTCCCACTTTATAAGGTATACGGTCTACATAGCCGGTAAAAGGAGCGGTAATCGTGGTGTAACTATATTCCATCTGTGCCCGTTGCATCTCTGCACGCGCCTGCTCCACTTTCATTCGAGCCACTTCCCGTTCACGTTTTACCTGGTCCAGACGAATCGGCGAAATAATCTGTTTGTCTACCAGACGCTGTACACGTTCAGTTTCATAATTCGCCAGCTCCAACTGGGCCTGTGTCTGCTTGTAGTTAGCCTCAGCCGCCTTGAGCACCTCCATATAATTCTCCGAATTCAAGCGGAACATGGGCTGTCCTTTTTTTACCAACTGACCTTCGTCGACCAGTACCTGCTGAATAAAGCCCTCTACACGAGCTTTTATTTCCACAAACTGAATTGCCTGAATATCGGCCACATACGACCGCGGCAAATCAATGGTAGTAGGCTGAAGTACCGTCACCGGTATGGTTTCCTTACTCTTTACTTGTTTTTCGCCTGACGACTGACAGGCAGGCAACAGTCCGGCCACACATGACCAGATTGCAACCTTGTGAAGAAAATTTTTCATAAGATGACAAAATAAAGATTACTATGTTATTTGATTTTTAAAAACAAGAATAACCTTCCGATCGGGTATAACACCAGACCGGAATACACTTTTTTTCACGCAATGCGCGAAAAGACTAAATCAATAAGGTACAAAAAGTCACATACGGGCGTACAGGAAATACGCGTAAGGATACAGTACGGACTATTACAGAAATATCAGCAATAAAGTTTCGAAAGCAAATGAAAAATAAAGGAAGCGAACCTAATACAAACCACCAGAAAAAAGAACGCACAGAGGTTTTTGAATAAGATAAATCTTCCCACTCAAGGACATTAACATCTTCTTCCTGAAAAGTATCAGCAGCAGAAGGCATCGCCATTTCATCCTGTGTATCAACCTGGCATGCACTGATTACCTCATACGCATACGCATCCAAATGTATGAGTAACAACATCATCATACATAAGGCACGGAAAAGCTTATTTTTTCTAACAATATGAGATAACATAGTATAAATACACAATCTGTATGCAAAGATAGTAGTACAATAACTAATATAAAAAAGCCTTTCTCAGTTTTCCATAAAATTAACAACCTAAGCCTCTGTTTTTCACAAATCCCTTTCCGATAATTACGATTTCGCCTCTCTAAAAGGGTTCTTTTAACTATAAAAATATAAAAAGCATGGTATTCTTTCAATAAATCAATATGTTTGCCAAATAATTATTTAACCAGACTCTAATAAACACATGAACAAACGAATTAAATGGGGAATTATCGTTTTGGTAGGTGCAGGGCTGACCGCCTTAGGAATTCATACATTTACTCCCGGAGAGAACAAGGAACTGGCTGCTGCCGAAAAAAAATCACCAGTCGACAAAAATAAAGCGCTGAATGTAAATGCGAAGATTATCAAGCCTCATCTGCTTACAGACCAATTGTTCGTAAGCGGAAAGCTGATGCCGGACGAAGAAGTGGACCTGTCATTTGAAACCTCCGGAAAAATTACCAATATTGAGTTTACGGAAGGTAGTTTCGTATCAAAAGGCCAGTTGCTGGCCAAAGTGAACGACAGCCAGCTACAGGCTCAGTTGAAACGCCTGGAAGCCCAGATGCCACTGGCCGAGGACCGCGTATTCCGCCAAAATGCCCTGCTGCAACGCGATGCAGTCAGTAAGGAAGCCTACGAACAGGTAAAGACAGAACTAGCCACCCTTAATGCCGACATCGAAAACGTAAAGGCCAATATTGCCATGACGGAACTCCGCGCCCCATTCGACGGCATCATCGGATTACGACAGGTCAGCTTGGGAGCCTACGCCTCTCCGACTACGGTCATTGCCAAACTGACTAAAATCACTCCGTTAAAAGTAGAGTTTGCCGTACCGGAACGTTATGCCCGACAAATTCAGAAAGGAACCAACCTGACCTTTAAAATTGAAGGCCGACTGGAAACCTTCAATTCGCAAGTATATGCTACTGAGTCGCGTATCAATGAAGAGACACATACCCTGACCGTACGTGCTCTCTATCCGAACCGGAACGGAGAATTGCTCCCCGGACGTTATGCAGACATCGCGCTGAAACAACAGGAAATTCAAGATGCCATTGCTATCCCCTCGGAAGCTATCGTGCCGGAAATGGGAAAGAACAAAGTATTCTTGTACCGTTCGGGACTGGCTGAACCGGTGGATGTAGAGATAGGCATCCGCACGGAGGCAGAAGTACAAATTTTGAAAGGCCTTTCTGCCGGAGATACCATACTGACCTCGGGTACCCTGCAGTTACGCACCGGTATGCCGGTAATTCTTGACCAAATCAACTAATCTTCTGCCGTATGAACATATCCGAACTTAGTATACGAAGACCGGTACTGGCCACCGTACTCACCATCATCATCCTGCTATTCGGACTGATTGGTTATACGACTTTGGGAGTACGTGAATATCCATCGGTGGATAACCCGATTATCTCCGTGACCTGCAGTTATCCGGGAGCGAATGCAGAAGTCATTGAAAACCAGATTACGGAACCTCTGGAGCAGAACATCAACGGTATTCCGGGTATCCGTTCCCTGTCGAGTACCAGCCAGCAAGGACAATGCCGTATTACGGTAGAATTTGAGTTGTCTGTGGATTTGGAAACAGCCGCCAACGACGTACGCGACAAGGTATCGCGTGCGCAGCGTTACCTGCCACGCGACTGTGACCCTCCTACCGTTTCCAAAGCCGATGCGGATGCCAGCCCCATCCTGATGGTAGCCATCCAAAGCAATACCCGCTCACTGCTGGAGCTAAGTGAAATAGCCGATTTAACGGTCAAGGAGCAATTGCAAACCATTCCAGATGTCAGCAGTGTGTCCATCTGGGGAGAGAAACGTTACTCCATGCGCCTGTGGCTGGACCCGGTAAAAATGGCTGGTTACGGAATCACGCCTGTAGACGTCAAGAATGCCATCAATAACCAAAACCTGGAACTTCCCTCAGGAAGTATCGAAGGAAATACCATGGAGCTTACCCTGCGTACCATGGGACAGATGCATACGGCTAAAGAATTCAACAACATTATCTTAAAAGAACAGAATGGACAAGTAGTACGCTTCAGCGACATCGGGTATGCCGAATTGGGACCGGCCGACATCAAAAGCTACATGAAGATGAACGGTGTGCCCATGGTCGGTGTGGTAGTTATCCCTCAGCCGGGTGCCAACCACATCGATATTGCAGATGCCGTATACGAGCGTATGGAGCAAATGCAAAAGGACTTGCCTAATGACGTAGAATATACCTACGGTTTCGATAATACCCGCTTCATCCGCGCCTCCATTGCGGAAGTAGAAAGTACGGTATACGAAGCTTTTGTACTGGTTATCATCATCATTTTCCTCTTCCTGCGCGACTGGCGCGTGACACTGATACCCTGTATCGTGATTCCGGTTTCCCTAATTGGGGCATTCTTCGTGATGTACGTCGCAGGATTCTCCATCAACGTGCTTACGATGCTGGCTGTCGTCTTGTCCGTGGGACTGGTTGTGGACGATGCCATTGTCATGACGGAGAACATCTATATCCGCATCGAACGGGGAATGAAGCCTTTTGAGGCCGGTATCGAAGGAGCCAAGGAAATCTTCTTCGCCGTCATCTCTACCACCATTACACTGGCCGCTGTATTTATCCCGATTGTGTTCATGGAAGGAACCAGCGGACGTTTGTTCAGGGAATTCAGTTTCGTGGTGGCCGGTTCGGTTATCATCTCCTCTTTTGCCGCTCTGACATTCACCCCGATGCTTGCTACCAAGCTTTTGAAGCACAGGGAAAAACAGAACTGGTTCTACCGGAAGACAGAGCCTTTCTTTGAAGGAATGAACCGTGTCTACTCCCGTTCACTCAACGCCTTCCTGCGGAAACGTGTCATTGCTATTCCGTTTACCATCATCACACTGGTGCTCATCGGTTATTTATGGGGAGAAATACCTGCCGAAATGGCCCCATTGGAGGACCGTTCGCAAATCAATATCCGAACCCGTGCGGCAGAAGGTGCCAGCTATGAATACATACGCGATTATACGGAAGAAATCAACACGCTGGTAGACTCAATCGTACCGGATGCCGCCTTCGTCTCCGCCCGCGTATCCAGTGGTAGCGGAAACATTCAGATTACCTTGAAAGACATCAAGGAACGCGACTATACGCAGATGCAGGTGGCCGAACAAATTTCGAAAGCCATCCGTACCCACACCAAAGCACGTTCCTTCGTACAGCAGCAGTCTTCTTTCGGTGGACGAAGAGCCAGCATGCCGGTACAATATGTACTGCAGGCTGTCAGCATCGAGAAACTGCAGGAAGTACTACCGGAGTTTCTGGCACAAGTGTACGACAATCCCACTTTCCAAATGGCCGACGTAGACTTGAAGTTCAGCAGTCCGGAAATGCGTGTCACCATTAACCGCGACAAGGCGGGTACCATGGGAGTAAGCGTGCGCGACATTGGAGAAACCTTACAATACGGATTGAGCGGACAGCGTATGGGGTATTTCTATATGAACGGGAAACAATATGAAATTCTCGGTCAGATTAACCGACAGCAACGCAACCAGCCTGCCAATATCAAATCCATCTATATCCGCAGCGACAAGGGAGAAATGATTCAGCTGGACAACTTGGTGGAATTCATAGAAGCCGTAGCGCCTCCCAAACTGTATCACTACAACCGCTTTATATCGGCTACGATTTCTGCCGGACTGGCTGAAGGAAAAACCATTGGTGACGGTCTGGACGAGATGGACAAGATTGCAGCCAACGTACTGGACGACACCTTCCGTACGGCTTTGTCGGGCGACTCAAAAGAATATCGTGAAAGTTCCTCCAGTCTGATGTTTGCCTTTATTCTGGCACTTGTACTGATTTATCTGATACTTTCAGCGCAGTTTGAAAGTTTCAAGGACCCGTTCATCATCATGCTAACCGTCCCTCTGACCATTGCCGGAGCATTGGTCTTCATGTATTTTTGGAGACATTACCATGAACATTTTCAGTCAGATTGGTATCATCATGCTGATTGGTCTGGTAGCCAAGAACGGTATTTTAATTGTAGAGTTTGCCAACCAAAAACAAGAAGCAGGCGAAGACAAGATGCAGGCCATCCGCGATGCAGCCCTTCAGCGTTTACGCCCCATCCTGATGACCAGTGCTTCGACCATCCTGGGCTTGTTACCGCTGGCTTTTGCCTCAGGAGAAGGAGCCAATCAGCGCATTGCCATGGGAGTAGCAGTAGTAGGTGGTATGCTGGTATCTACCTTCCTGACCATGTACATTGTACCTGCCATCTATTCGTATATTTCGACAAACCGTGCTAAAAAGAAAGAAAATGAAAAACGGCTTATTTATTTTATGATATGTCTGCTGGGAGGCGGAATAACCGCACAAGCCCAGTACACCTATACGTTAAAACAGTGCCTGGAAGAAGGACTGGCGAACAACTATTCACTTCGCATCACCCGCAACGAGGAGCAAATAAGTAAAAACAATGCGACGTTAGGAAATGCCGGTTACTTGCCCACGGTGGATCTGACTGCCGGATATACCGGAAATGCAGACAACAGCAACACGCAAGCACGGGCTACAGGTGAAACTACCAAGCTTCGTGGCGTGTATGACCAAACCCTGGACGCTGGAGTAGATTTGAACTGGACCATCTTTGACGGCTTCAACATCAGCACCACTTACAAACAATTGAAAGAACTGGAACGTCAAGGTGCCACCAATACCCGAATTGCCATTGAAGATTTCATTGCCAGTCTTACTGCGGAGTATTATAATTACATCCAGCAGGAAATCCGTTTGAAAACTTCCGCTATGCTGTGTCTCTGTCCAGAGAACGCCTGCGTAATCGTAGAAGAACGTTATCATATCGGAAATTTCTCCCGACTGGACTATCAGCAGGCCACCGTCGATTTTAATGCTGACCGTGCGCAGTATATCAAACAAAGGGAACTGGTTACACACTTCACGCATCAATCTCAATGAACTGATGGCTGCCCAAGATATGGACCGACCGCTCAGTGTAAAAGATTCTGTGATTGACGTAAACGAAAGCCTGGAATTCAATGATTTGTGGGAAGGTGCCCTTCAAACCAACGCTTCCTTATTACAAGCCGACCAAAACACCATATTGGCTCAGTTGGATTATAAAAAGATATTGTCGCGCAACTATCCGTATGTACGACTGAATGCAGGTTACGGATACACCCTCAACAAATACGACGTAAATGCGACACGCCAACGCAGCAACTGGGGATTCAGCGGAGGCGTCACTATCGGATTCAATATCTTCGACGGTAACCGGAAACGAGAAAAACGAAATGCCAGTCTGGCCATCCGCAATGCACAATTTGCCCGTGATGAACTGGAACAAAGTTTACGGGCCGACCTGAGCAACCTGTGGCAGGCTTACCGAAAACAACCTTCGCCTGCTGGAACTGGAACGTCAAAACCTGGTTTCTGCCAAGGAAAACCATGAAATCGCCAAAGAACGCTACCTGCTGGGCGACTTATCGGGTATTGAAATGCGTGAAGCACAAAAAATGTCTGCTCGATGCCGAAGAACGCATTCTTTCTGCCGAATACGATACCAAGATGTGCGAAATCTCTTTACTGCAGCTCAGCGGAAAGGTTACACAATATCTGAAATAAGATATTCAGTAATTTTTCCTACCTTTGTCGGACAATAAAAAACAGACAAAGAAATGGGGCTTTTTATTCGAAAAAGTATAGAGGCTTTACAAGCAGAAGCCAAAGAAACTGGAAGTGGTACCCTTAAACGAGTGCTGGGCCCTGTCAGCCTGGTAGCCCTCGGAGTAGGTGTTATTATCGGAGCCGGATTATTTTCCATTACCGGAACCGTAGCTGCATCGTATACCGGACCAGCTATCACACTTTCCTTTATCATTGCAGCCATCGGCTGTTGTTTTGCCGGACTCTGTTATGCAGAATTTGCTTCCATGATTCCGGTATCCGGGAGTGCCTATACCTACTCCTATGCCACCATGGGAGAACTTATCGCCTGGATTATCGGATGGGATCTGGTACTGGAATATACCGTAGCAGCTACCACAGTCAGTATCAGTTGGAGCCGCTACATGACCGTATTCCTGCAAGGAGTAGGCATTGAGCTACCCCATGCATTTACAGCGTGTCCATGGGACGGGGGTATTGTCAACATTCCAGCCATGATAATTGTGGTCCTCATGAGCCTGATTCTGATGCGAGGTACCGCCGGAAGTTCTTTTTTTAACGGACTGATTGTATTTCTAAAAATAGCTGTCATCCTGATTTTTGTGGTACTCGGCTGGCAGTTTATTCAAAATGACAACTATACTCCTTACATTCCAGCTAATACCGGTACATTGGGAGAATTCGGTGTTTCCGGTATTTTCCGTGGAGCAGCGATTGTCTTTTTCGCCTTTTTAGGATTCGATGCGGTAAGTACAGCAGCACAGGAAACCAAAAATCCGAAACGGGACATGCCCATCGGTATTCTAGTATCCTTGCTGGTCTGCACCATCTTATATATTCTCTTTGCCCATGTGATGACAGGAGTAGCCCATTACACCGATTTCAGCGGACAGGTGGGTATTGCTCCGGTAGCTGTAGCCATTGAAAAGATGGGGCATCCTGATGCTGCAGGTGTCATACAACCCGCTTATCCATGGTTGAACAAGGCCATTATCCTGGCCATTCTGTTCGGATACTGCTCGGTAATTATGGTTACCCTGCTCGGACAAAGCCGTGTATTCCTGAGCATGAGCCGCGACGGTCTTTTGCCACCGTTCTTTTCCAAAATCAACCAGCGTTTCCGCACACCGGTACACAGCAACTGCCTGTTTATGGTACTCGTCAGCCTGTTGGCCGGATTTATCCCGGCACAAGTAGCCGGTGAAATGACCAGCATAGGCACACTTCTGGCATTCACCTTGGTCTGCGCAGCCATCCTGATTGTACGCAAGACCATGCCCGACGTACCCCGTGCCTTCAAAACTCCCTTCGTACCCTTCGTTCCGATTATGGGTATCCTCACCTGCTTGTGCATGATGAGCTTTCTTCCGGCCGATACCTGGATACGTCTGGTGCTGTGGATGCTTATCGGACTGGATGTCTATGCTTCATACGGAATTCATCACAGCAAACTGGAGTATGGTCAAAAGCACCGTAAGGGAGATATTGTATTAAACCTGACCGGACTTATTTTGTCTATTCTGAGTGTGATTACCGGACTATGGCATCAGCAAACCGTAGGATGGGACGCAGACAAGACCCTGCTGACCATCTCTTTTGTGTTTGCCTTCACACACTGCGCTTTTTACATGTGGCGAATCTGGAAACATCCGCACAATCGGACGAAGGTTTCTTAAAAGAAGTTATAAAAAATCGTCAGGAACAGAAAAAACGAATAATAAACCACAACCAACATATAAAAAAGCAGTTATTTTACAGCGATTTATACTATTATGGATAAGAATATATTGTACACGGCCATTCAGGCCGCCCTTGCTGCGGGAGCAGAAATTATGTCTGTCTACACAGACCCGAAAGCAGATTTTGAAATAGAAAAGAAAGCGGACAATTCTCCGCTGACCATTGCCGACCGCAAGTCGCATGCAATTATAGCCCAAGCACTGGCTGCGACTCCTTACCCCGTTTTGAGCGAAGAAGGGGCTAAAATCGCTCCAGAAGAAAGACAACAATGGAAAGAGCTGTGGGTAGTCGACCCACTAGACGGCACCAAGGAATTCATCAAGCGTAACGGAGAATTTACCGTAAACATTGCCTATGTGAAAAATGGTTGTCCTGAAGCGGGAGTCATTTACATTCCGGTAAAGCAGGAACTCTATTTTGCCGACATTGAACTGGGAGCCTACAAAATCAAAGACATTACCGATACAGAAGTTTATCCGTCACTGGATGCACTGATGGAGCAAGCCGAACGGCTGCCGTATGCCAACCGGACAGACGATACGTTCATTATTGTGGCTTCACGCTCACACCTGACTCCCGAAACGGAAGCTTACATCCATGAAATGCAGCAAAAACATGCACACGTGGAAACAATTTCCAAGGGAAGTTCGTTAAAACTGTGTCTCATTGCCGAAGGGAATGCCGACGTATACCCTCGTTTTGCTCCTACTATGGAGTGGGATACTGCAGCCGGACATGCCATTATCCGTGCTTCCGGGAAGGAAGTATACCAAGCAGGAAAGACAGAACCGCTACAATACAATAAAACAGACCTGCTGAACCCCTGGTTCATTGCAGAATAACCCACTAATTTATGTCTATCGAGATTATCATCGTACTTCTTTCACTTGTGGCCATGCTGACCGCATTGATTATGGACAAGATGCGTCCGGGAATGATTCTGTTCTCGGTGGTCGTCATTTTCCTTTGCACGGGAATTCTTGCCCCAAAAGAAATGCTGGAGGGCTTCAGCAACAAAGGAATGATTACCGTTGCCATGCTGTTCCTGGTAAGTGAAGGTGTCCGCCAAAGCGGTGCCTTGACCCAGCTTATCAAGAAACTGCTTCCTCAGGAAAAGACTTCCGTATTCAAGGCACAAGTACGCATGTTGCCCAGTATCGCCTTCATCTCGGCCTTTCTGAACAACACGCCGGTTGTAGTCATTTTTGCCCCTATCATCAAACGGTGGGCCAACTATGTCAAGCTTCCGGCTACCTACTTCCTGATACCTCTTTCGTATGTAACAATTTTAGGAGGTATCTGTACCCTGATAGGAACCTCTACCAACCTGGTGGTACACAGCATGATTCTTGATGCGGGAATGAAAGGATTCAGCATGTTCGAATTAGGAAAGGTCGGTATCTTCATTGCATTGGCAGGTATTATCTACCTATTTCTGTTTTCCAAGAAACTATTGCCCGCCACTCGTCCGGAAACGACAAATGAAGAAGATGGCGATTCATCCCTGCACCTTGTAGAAGCCGTTATTGGTCCCCGATTTCCGGGTATTAACAAAACAGTCGGTGAGTTCGATTTCAAGCGCCACTATGGAGCCGAAATCAAGGAACTTCGCCGTAGTGGACGTACCTATACCGATTTGAATGAAGTGAGCTTCCGAGAAGGAGATACACTGGTGGTATTGACCGACGACAGCTTTATCCAGACATGGGGAGAATCATCCGTCTTCCTGATGCTGGCCAACGGAAAGGAATACGAACCCGCCGGAAAAAAGAAGCGCTGGTTTACCCTTTTCCTGCTTTTGTTCATGATTGTGGGAGCCACCGTAGGCGAACTGCCGGGCATCGAGAAATACCTTCCCGAAGGCATCAAGCTGGATATGTTCTTCTTCGTATCCATCACAACGGTCATTATGGCCTGGAGCAAGATATTCCCTCCGCAGAAGTATACCAAATATATTTCATGGGATATTCTGATTACGATTGCCTGTGCTTTTGCCATCAGCAAGGCCATGGAAAACTCGGGAGTAGCAGATTTACTGGCCGGATACATCATCAGCCTGAGTCACGACTATGGCCCCTATGTATTGCTGGCCGTATTGTTTATCATTACGAACATCTTTACAGAGCTGATAACCAACAACGCAGCGGCCGCACTGGCTTTCCCCATCGCCTTGTCCCTGTCCACCCAGTTAGGTGTCAACCCGATGCCCTTCTTCGTGGTCATTTGCATGGCAGCCTCAGCCAGTTTCTCCACCCCTATCGGCTATCAGACCAACCTGATTGTACAAGGTATCGGAAACTACAAGTTCACCGACTTCGTCCGCATCGGATTGCCGCTGAACATCATCACGTTCCTGATTTCCGTTTTCCTCATCCCGCTGATATGGCCGTTTTAAAACTGATTTAAATACGCTTTAAAATATGAACAACCAAAAACAAATCATATCTATCCGATATTCGACCGCATGTTAGGGCGTGCCGACAAAGAAGAATTGCTGAAACAACACGGACTCATGATCTGGTTTACCGGACTGAGCGGTTCCGGAAAGAGTACCATCGCCATTGCCCTGGAACGTGAGCTACAACAACGCGGCCTGCTGTGCCGTATCCTGGATGGCGACAACATCCGCAGCGGCATCAACAATAACTTAGGATTCTCGGCAGAAGACCGTGTAGAAAACATTCGCCGCATTGCAGAAGTCGGCAAGCTGTTTGTCGATACCGGTATCATCACTCTGGCTGCTTTCATCAGTCCCAACAATGAAATACGTGAAATGGCTGCCGGAATTATCGGAAAAGAAGATTTCTTAGAAATCTACGTCAGCACGCCGTTAGAAGAGTGCGAGCGCCGCGACGTAAAAGGCCTTTATGCCAAGGCACGCCGTGGAGAAATCAAGAACTTCACCGGTATCTCTGCTCCGTTCGAAGCTCCGGCTCATCCAGCTCTTTCGCTCGACACATCGAAATTATCCCTCAAAGAATCTGTCGACCAGCTGCTCGACCTGATTCTCCCGAAAGTAATCAAAAAATAAACATATATAACCATGCAAGAAGAATACAATTTAAGTCACCTGAAAGAACTCGAAGCCGAGTCTATTCACATTATTCGTGAGGTGGCTGCTGAATTTGAAAATCCGGTGATGCTCTACAGTATCGGAAAAGACTCATCCGTCATGGTCCGTCTGGCTGAAAAAGCCTTCGCTCCGGGAAAAGTACCTTTCCCACTGATGCACATCGACTCCAAATGGAAATTCAAGGAAATGATTCAGTTCCGCGATGAATATGCCAAGAAATACGGCTGGAACCTGATTGTAGAAAGCAACATGGAAGCTTTCAATGCAGGCGTAGGCCCCTTCACTCACGGAAGTAAGGTACATACCGACCTGATGAAAACACAGGCCCTGCTCCATGCCCTCGACAAATATAAATTTGACGCTGCTTTCGGTGGCGCACGCCGTGACGAAGAGAAATCACGTGCCAAGGAACGTATCTTCTCTTTCCGCAACGAATTCCACCAGTGGGACCCTAAAAACCAGCGTCCGGAACTCTGGGACATCTACAATGCCCGCATTCGCAAAGGAGAAAGCATCCGTGTGTTCCCGCTGAGCAACTGGACAGAGCTGGACATCTGGCAGTATATCCGTCTTGAAAATATTCCAATCGTACCGTTGTATTTTGCCAAAGAACGCCCAGTAGTCAATATGGACGGACAGCTGATTATGCCCGACGACGACCGTCTGCCAGAAAAATACCGCGACAAGATTGAAATGAAGAAAATCCGTTTCCGTACCTTGGGATGCTGGCCGCTGACAGGAGCTATTGAAAGCGAAGCTGATACTATCGAAAAGATTGTAGAGGAAATGATGACCACCACCAAGAGTGAACGTACAACCCGTGTCATCGACTTTGACCAGGAAGCCAGTATGGAACAAAAGAAACGTGAAGGATATTTTTAATTACGCAACAACATGGAAGAATTAGATAAAAGCAAATCAGGCAACCCGATGGAAGGAGAAGCCAGAGGCAAGATGTCCATCGAAGAATTCCTGGCAAAAGATGAACAAAAAGACCTGCTCCGTTTCCTGACCGCAGGTTCAGTAGACGACGGTAAATCTACACTAATCGGTCGTCTGCTGTTCGATAGTAAGAAATTGTACGAAGACCAGCTCGACGCTTTGGAACGCGACAGCAAGCGTATGGGAAATGCCGGTGAACACATCGACTATGCCCTGCTACTCGACGGACTGAAAGCTGAACGTGAACAAGGTATCACTATCGACGTAGCTTACCGTTATTTCTCTACCAACAACCGTAAGTTCATCATTGCCGACACTCCGGGACACGAACAATACACCCGTAACATGATTACCGGTGGTTCTACCGCCAACTTGGCAGTCATCCTGGTCGATGCCCGTACCGGTGTCATCACGCAGACCCGCCGCCACACTTATCTGGTATCTCTGTTAGGTATCAAACACGTGGTATTGGCTGTCAACAAGATGGACTTGGTTGACTACTCAAAAGAAGTATTCGACAAGATTGTAGCCGAATATACCGCTTTCATCTCCCCGTTAGGAGTCCCCGACGTACAGTGCATTCCGCTTTCAGCCCTTGAAGGTGACAATGTAGTAGAAAAATCAGACCGTACTCCATGGTACGAAGGTCCGGCCTTGCTGGAATTCCTTGAAACCGTACATATCGGTAACGACCATAACCTGAACGACTTCCGCTATCCGGTGCAGTATGTACTCCGCCCGAACCTCGACTTCCGCGGTTTCTGTGGTAAGGTAGCTTCCGGCGTTATCCGTAAAGGCGATGAAGTGGTAGCTCTTCCTTCCGGCAAGCGTTCGCATATAAAAAAGCATCGTGACCTACGACGGAGAACTCGACTATGCCTTCCCGCCTATGTCTGTAACCCTGACACTGGAAGATGAAATCGACGTATCCCGTGGCGAAATGCTGGTACACCCGGACAACATGCCGCTGATTGGACGTAACTTCGAAGCCATGCTCGTATGGATGGACGAAGAAAAGATGGACATGGAAAAATCTTTCTTCCTGAAACAGACCACCAATACCAGCCGCACCCGTATCGACAGCATCAAGTACAAGGTAGATATCAACACCATGGAACACCTGTCAGTAGAAAACGGACGCCTGGCCAAGGAAGATGTTCCTATGCAGCTCAACCAGATTGCCCATGTGGTACTGACTTCTTCCAAGGAGCTGTTCTTCGACCCTTATACCAAGAACAAAGCTACCGGTGCCTTCATCCTGATTGATCCGATTACCAACAATACCAGTGCAGTAGGTATGATTATCAATCAGGTGGCCGACAAAGACATGCACAACCAGATGGAACTGCCTGTCCTCAATCTGCCGAAACTGGGAATTGCTCCAGAACACTACGATGCCATTAAACGTGCCGTAAAAGAACTGGAACGTCAAGGTATCGCAATTGAATTAAAAGTTTAATTGACAAGTTGAGTTTTTCAACCGTCAATTGCCAATTATTAATTATCAATTAAAAGAAATGGGATTACTTGAATTCAACAAACTCCCCATCAATACTTTAGTGGGAGCCGACTGGAAAACCTTCAACCAGATAACCGCTGGTCGTACCATCGATCCTGCGTATAAAGGAAAATACCGCCTGACCAAGGCTGTATGCCGCCTGTTATCTACGCTGGCTCCTCTGCAGGACAAACGTTACGAAAAGCTGTTGGCCGACAAACCACTGGAACACGATCCTGTATTTATCCTCGGGCACTGGCGCAGTGGAACCACGTTCATGCACAACGTATTCTCTTGCGACAAGCACTTCGGCTATAATACTACCTATCAAACAGTATTCCCACACCTGATGATGTGGGGACAACCCTTCTTCAAGAAGAACATGAGCTGGCTGATGCCGGACAAACGCCCGACAGATAACATGGAACTGGCTGTAGACCTTCCGCAAGAAGAAGAATTTGCCTTGGCTAACATGATGCCCTACACGTACTATAACTTCTGGTTCCTACCTAAACACATGCAGGAATATGCCGACAAGTACCTGTTGTTCGATGACATCAGCGAGGCCGAACTGAAAGTGTTTGAAGAAACCTTTACCAAACTCATCAAGATTTCTTTGTGGAACACTCACGGTACACAGTTCCTCAGCAAAAATCCGCCGCATACCGGACGTGTGAAAGAGCTGGTAAAAATGTTCCCTAACGCTAAATTCATATACCTGATGCGTAACCCGTACACCGTATTTGAATCTACACGCAGCTTCTTCACCAATACCATCCAACCGTTGAAATTGCAGGACATCAGCAATGAAGAACTGCAAGAAAACATTCTTTCGGTTTATGCCAAATTGTACCATAAGTACGAAGCCGACAAGAAGTTCATTCCGGAAGGCAACCTGGTAGAAGTCCGCTTTGAAGACTACGAAACCAATGCTTTTGACATGACGCAGGAAATCTACCAAAAACTGCAGATTCCAGGCTTTGAAGACGCTCGTGCCGACATTGAAGCTTACGTCAACAAAAAGAAAGGTTACAAGAAAAACAAATACCAATACAAACCTGAGACGGTAGAACTGGTGGAAAAGAACTGGTCGTTCGCCTTAGAGCAGTGGGGGTATAAATTGTAAGACTAAACTCAATAGAACAAAAAATGCGGGACATACGTTCCGCATTTTTTGTTACACATTCTCAATCTGTTTACTTACATACGATTCGGAATCCTACAGCCGTTTTCAGATGAGCTGAATCAGGATAAACAATATCCAGTCCATCAGCCTCTTGCTTCCATTCTATCTTATTCTTCTCTCCCAACAATTCCACAGAAGTCACCTGCTTTTGTCCTGTACCCGCATCACTTCCTAAAGAGACGATTTTCAGTTTATCACCAGCCTTTGGCACAGTCATACACCAAGCATAGATGGCCCCATCTTTGCCAACTGTAAAACGGAAATCGGTGGTATAGAAGGAATGATTCGCCTGATTTGCCCCAATAAATCCGCCAGGCAACACATTCAACTTACCATCCTTACCTTCGCCCAATACACTCCAGGCAGAGCTTCCATAAATTCCCTGTCCGTTTATCCGCATCCACTCACCAACTTCTTTCAGCATCTTCACACAGCCTTCATCCAGAGAGCCGTCAGGGCGAAGTGGAATAGACACGCCTACCGCACCATCACGAGCCACTATTTCCAAAAGATAACGTATCACGGCATCTGAGCTATACACAAAATTCGGTCCATAGAACCAGTCACCGACCGGAGTCTCTGCAATCCAGGCCTGGTCCGTTTTGATGTTCCCCGGAATTCCCGTCTCACAAGTATTGACCGTACCATTTGTCTGTTTTCTGAACTTCACGATACTGAATACATCCACCTTTCCCCGCCGATCCAGCGTCTTATTATAAAAATCCGCTATTACCCTTTGCATGGCATCACATTTGTATCCAGTACCTGTTCCAGAGCCACTGAAAGGTTGCTGGTCTGTACCGTCTGTATAAATGAAATCCGGATTGTATTTATCTACGGCATCCATCATTCTCAACGCCCACCATTTGGCATACCATTCAGCATACTCCAGATGACCGCTAAAGATACCGGCCTGAGGAGGAGACCATCTTGAGTTAGCCGCCTCAGCCACCATTTCATACTCCCTCAAATTAATCCCATAGAGATATTTAGGGTCTAATCCTTCCCACCATTTACCTTTGCCGTCGGCCAGTGTCAGGTTTCCGTCGTATGGCACTCCTTTCTTATCACCTTTTGTATCACTTTGAAAAGCAGTTTGCCACCACCACCAGGAATACTCATGATGGAAGGTAAGCCCAAAACGGATTCCTGCCTTTCTTGCAGCTTTCTCCCACTCACCAATCAAATCACGCTTCGGGCCTAGACGCGTAGAGTTCCAAGGTTGATATTTAGAATCCCACATATCAAACTGGTCATGATGCACACCCTGGATGATAAGAAATCTTGCCCCTGCATCCTTGTAGATATCCACCAGAGCCTGCGGATTAAACTTCTTCGGATTCCAGTCGCGCAATACCTCCTTGTATCCCACTTCCGAAGGATGTCCATAATTTTTCAGATGATTTTCATACGCCGATGTCCCTTCCACGTACATCTTCCGGGCATACCAGTCGCCACTTTCTCCTGCCGACTGCGGTCCAAAATGTATCCAGATTCCGAATTTGGAGTCCCGCAACCACTCCGGTGTACCCGGATAATTTGTCTCAATCGACTTCCACGTGGGGGCATACGGCCCAGAAGTTATCGGCAAATCTAATTTTACCTCTTCAAAAGTCTGAATATTCCCCATCGGGACAGAATTTTCCGCCAGCGGTTTATGCACTGACGGCATCGGGTCTAACTGATAATTCACTCCATTGGTCTGTTGCTGGGAAAAAAGCCGTTGCACAAGCTCCCAGCCACAAACAACCTAACATTACAAACTGATTCATGCCTAAATTTTTTATTTAATACACATTCTTAATAATCTATGAATACAAAAGTAATAGCCTCATTCAGCATCATAAAGCTTATTTATACGAACATATACACTATAAGGCTCATCCTCTATACTTAACAAAGGCTTTAAATAATACTTTTTGCCACCATTATTCAATACAAACAATAAACTTTCCCTGTCGCCAACCTCCAGATTTGACAATATATCATCCTTTTCTCCATACAATGATATTTCCTCCGCACTTTGAAAAGCCAATAATAAGGGACCATAAAAAATAGCGACAGTGTTCTTGTCATCAGGCATCGATTCCACCCGAAACTTAAAATCAAACTGCACACGAATGCAATCACGCTCTCTCCACTCCCGATTTAAAGTAAAGAACGAATTTTCAGAAGCAACACCTTGCAAATGATTATTGACATACACCTTTGCTCCTTTTCCCCATGAAGGAATAAAAAGATTCAATGAAAGGAACTGAGCAGAATCTGATGCCACGGTCAGCTCCGCTTTTTGATCACGAATAAAATCTCCTTCCTGAGAAATCTTTATATGGCGTTCTTTCCAGTCAAGCACAGTTGGAATATACAGGTTAACCCATACATTTTTATCATCATGAAAATAAATATTCTTGTTCAGTAACGAAAAAGCCTCTATGCTGGATCCATTGCAGCATCTGAAATCGGAATAGCTGTTCAGAAACTTTTTCCTTCTGGGAGACCCCAATGGCAAATGATACACATACTCCCCTGTTTTCGCATTTTGCAAGGCCATTATTGAATTATAGAATGCATTCATATACCAATCAGCATACTGAGGTTTACAAGTCCATTCAAATAACTTGCTTGTAAGCCTTTGGGTATTATGTGAGACACAAGTTTCCGCTATTTCTCCTGTTAAAGTGTTACTCAGTTGCCCCGGTCTTCCCCAATGCTCAGAAGTAAGAGAAGTAGGAGTTGTGACATTAGGACGAGGACCACTGCTGGACCCGTTCACATAAGCATGTTTATAAGCCAGCATATCCCAAAAGTGAGTCACGGCATTATAATAGATTGGATTCTTTGTAATCTCATAACATTCCGAGAAACCGTTCACCAATACGATATGCGTATTTGAATGTAATCCAGATAAAATATCCACATTGTTGGCCAAAGGCATCAGAAACCATTTCCGGTCAAATATCTGAGCCAGTTTCAGGTGTTTCTCATCTTTTGAAATCCGATACAGTTTATACAAGACATCATTCATGCCTCCGGGCTCATTCGCAGGATTTGCCTGAGTGGTATACAGCATTTTTGATATGGACTGGGCACTTAGTTTCTCCATTCTCTGCCCTACATAATCAGCCATATTCAACAGTACATCATAGGCTTTTACATTGCCCGTGTTGATATACACATCCAATAACCCTTGCATTATCTTATGATATGTATAATATGGTGCCCAGACTCCTTCCGCCTTCGTTTCAAGAATATCAAATTCCCTTTCTGGAAATGCCGACAAATATCCTTTACCAAGTGCCATCTGACATTTAGATAATTCGTCGACCATATATTTCAGACGTTTACCTAATATACCGTCATGATATTTCTTTACGACAAAAGAGCATGCAGACAAATAATGACCGACAAAATGACCTCTCAAACCGATACTAGGAGCTTCCCATCCCTCCAAAGGAGTCGCAGAAGAAGGGAACCCTGCATTTATTCTGAAATTATGCAGTAATCTGTCCGCATCTAAGGATTGTAGATACTCTATGTTTAATGCCTCTCTGTGCTGAATCCAGGACTCCTTCAATGTAACACTTTCTATTGGAAAAGCATAAGCTTGTGTTGCATCCTGGGCATTGGCATATCCTCTGATACACCACAGCCACAAAGCAAACAAACATATTATGTACTTATATTTCCACATATTCATCCCTATTTAAATCTATATCCAAAAGAATTATATTTCTTCTTTTTCCAAGAAACAAATATAGACGGATAATACGAACAATAAATAGGATGAAAATGTGGAATTATAGGAGGAAATCGATTCACAATAAAAAAAGTCCCGATGTTCGCTCATCAGGACTTTTTCACGCCATCATATTTTACTAAATATGTTATTGAGTTATTTTATATAAAACAGAAGCATGAGGGGAAAGTTTTTGCTCAACCTTAGCAGAGACTTTACCCAAACTTTGCCCAGCCCATAAATCGGTAATTTCCGCAGTACCTTCTATTCCCAACTCTTTCAATTCTACACCGACAGATATCTCTTTCTCATCTGATGTATTGAATAAAGCTAAATAGACCTCTCCTGTCTGAGGATGACGAGAAGTAATAGCAACTTTATCCAACTCACGATACAACATACGTGTATCCACAGATTCACGATGCATCTTGAGGACTGCTTCATTTGTCAACAAAGATAATGTAAAATCGTCACAACTAGGCAAATCGCCTCCAAACATCAATGGTGAACGAAAAATAGTAAACAAAGTCATCAATGTATATTGCTCATCTTTAGTAAGTCGAGTCATGCGATCCTCTCCTCTTTCTCCACGAATAGAAATACGCCCTAAAGGAATCATATCACAATCAGGCCAAGTACCAGGAGTTATATAAGGATACCATTTCTGACAAACAGACAACAGATGATCTATATCCCCCCAAACATCCCATACATCATTTACCATACGCCACATATTTGCATGATTACGCACATGTTCAGCCTCTTCTACCGGAGTTTCACCTGGTGAAGTGCTAAAAACAATTGGACGTCCACAATGATCAATCGCATAACGTATCATCTCGATCTCATCTTTATGATAATATGGAGCAGACAAATCATCTACTTTTATAAAATCAACGCCCCAATCTGCGTACATATTAATAATAGAATTATAATATTCCTGTGCACCAGGTTTAGAAGTATCCACCGTATAATTATCAGAAAGCCATTTGCACAAATTATCTTCTGAATAAATCTGGTCCGCAGTAATACCATCCGTTCCCTTTACCGGCATCTTTTGAGCTACAGCTTCCTTTGGAATTCCACGCATAATATGTATTCCAAATTTCAGTCCTTTCTGATGTACATAATCAGCCAACTCCTTAAAACCTTTCCCATCCTTTGATGAAGGGAAACGATTAACAGCAGGCTGATAACGCCCATATTCATCAAGCACATAGCGTGGATCAGTTTGATTGTAACCTCCTGCCTTGTCATTCTCTACAAACCAGCGAATATCAACAACCACATATTCCCAACCATATTTCAGAAGGTGTTCGGCCATATAATCGGCATTTGCCTTTACCTCATGTTCCTCCACAGTAGGACCATAACAATCCCAACTATTCCATCCCATAGGAGGAGTTTGTGCCCATTCTTTAAACTCATTTTTAGCAAAAACCTTTCGCTCAGTCTCCTTTTTCTCTGTACAAGAAGCTGCCAAAGCTAAAGCTAATAAACCTAATGCAATATTCTTTATCATAATAGCTTACCTCAATCTTAAATGCAAATTACTTAGTTAATATAATTCCACCATCCGGTTGGATTACGACTTTCACCTCTGCCGGATTCTTGATTTTCAGTTCTTCCAACTGCGGCTGACGTTTCTTGTCGTCCAGATAATAGGAAACCGTTTCGCCTTTCTTCCACATCGGCAGGTTCAAACTTAACTTCAACGGTTCTTTCTGCGCATTTACACCTACCACATACCAGCGGTCGCCATGACGGCGGGCCAGCACACAGTATTTGCCTGGATAGCCGTCAAGGAACACCGTTTCATCCCACGTAGTAGGTACCTGCTTCATAAAATCGATAGCCAGTGCCGGTGCATCTGTCAGGTTGTTCGGAGCAAGGGCAAAGTTCTGAATCGGATTCTGATACAGCACCGCCGTAGCCAGCTGGAATACATCCGTCGTCTTACGGATGGTACCTCCGTCATTCGTACGGTTGTGACGCTTGTTCAGCAGCGTACCACCAAACTCCATACAGCCGATGGTATTGCGGATAAACGGATGCAGGCAGGCATTATAAGCCTCCATATCATCGAAGTGCTGGTTGAATATCAGGTTTTCAGAAGCCAGTACCGCCTCACTGCCCACATAGTTCGGATACATACGTTCCCAGCCACGTGGGATGGTACAGCCATGGAAGATAATCATCAGGCCGTATTCGTTAGCATCGGTCAGAATATCTTCGTACAAGCCCATCATCTGCTGCTTGTCACTGCCGAAGAAGTCCACCTTCAAGCCCTTCACGCCGCACTTCTGCAGCCATTTCATCTCTTTCTTGCGGGCAACCGAATTGCTCATGCATTGCTTTGGGTTCTGTGGTGCATCATTCCAGTAACCATTAGAGTTATACCATAAGAATATATCCACATTCTTACTCTTAGCATAATTGACAAGTTTTTCCATACGCTCACGACCAATATTGCTTTCCCACCAATTATCTACAAGCGTATATTCATAACCCATTTCACTGGCCAGATCAATGAAACGAATCTGGTCATCGTAGTTGATACTCGGGTCCTGCCACATAATCCAGCTCCAGGTAGAACGACCGAACTTGTATTCCTGCGAAGGCTCATACAGCGGTTCCACCACATCAAATGGTATGGTAGTCTCCACAATCGGCTTCAGTCCGTTTCCCACCGTAATGGTACGCCAGGGAGTGACACCCGGCAAAGCCAATCCCGGAGTAGAAGAACCCAGACCATTTATCTCGCCCGGATTTGGGAAAGCAATACTGTAAAGACCGTCTTTAGTAGCATCGCTTAGATGAGAGGCGCAATACTGGCTGCGTACACTGGTCTCCGATACCAGTGCCCAATTGTCGCCCACATGAAACAGCGCCGGGAAAGTATAGCCCTCACCGTACTTGGAAGGAGTAGCTACCGGTTCATCGGGTACATATTCCTCTTCGTAGCTCGGTTTAGTGCGTTGCCATCCAATCATCGGGTCACTTTGCGGAGAAAGAAACGTGGTAGTGGTAGAAGGAAAATCAAAGCCGGTCGCTTCCTTTTCAATTACCATACAGGCCGTTTCGCCATACTGCGGCATCTCATAGCGAAAAGCTATGTCATTATTACTCAACTGAAACACGAGATCCAGTTTCTTCTTTTCCGCATTTTCCAGCGTTATAGTCAGCTTGTTGGCAGAATAATTTACCGTAGAACACTTGATACGGTCCTGCGTGTACGTCTTTTCCACCTTGTCTGCCTGCTGGCCGACAAAACTCATCTGACGGCTGAAATCGCCAATATTGGATACAAAGCCGAGAGGAGAATTCTCCAAGACGGTTTTTCCGTCGTATGTCACCGAATAGACAGGCTTGCCATCCTGCAACTGAAAGTCGAGTTTCAAGCGAGAATCAGGGCCGGTGACCACTGCCTGCTGGGCAAATGCTTGAGAGGCCAACAATGCCAATACACCCAAAAGTACTTGTCTTTTCATAAATACATGTCAATAAATGCTTTATATAATAAAATGCATACAACTTACCAAAGCATGAGTATAGATTTCAAGAGAAAGAGAAATGCAGAATATAATCTGCATTTCTACTATCTTTTATAATCCTTTTAATCCGTATAAAGAGGATTCTGAACTAATCCCGGATTTTTATCTCGCTCTGTTTTCAGAATCGGCAACCAATACATTTTATCATCCCAGATTCTATCTCCACCTACATCACTTCTTAAATCTGAAACTTCATAAGTTTTATGTCCATCAGGATATTTTTTCACCGTAATGGCATGCATAGTCCGTCCTAAATACTTATCAGCTTCCATCCAGCGACGTACATCAAAATAACGATGTTCTTCAAAAGCTAACTCAATACGACGTTCATGCTTTATATCTTCTAAAAGTTGTTCGCCTGTAGAAGTAATATCCGGCATACCTGCACGATTGCGGACTTCATTTACAGCATCTCGTGCACCATCTTCATCACCAGTATGATATAATGCTTCTGCCTTATTTAAATACAATTCCGCAACTCGAAACCAAATCCAGTTTTTAGCTTTAAAATTCCATGAATTCGGTACATAGTCCTCATCTAAGAATTTCTTCAAGTTATATCCCGTAGGAGAAGTATTCCAGTTATCCACACCATATTTTGTATCTCGTCCTCCTCCTATTTCTTTTCCTGAAGCATCCACATCAAAATAAGTTTCTACTGTACGTTCTTTCCAAGGAGCACCATCATATAAAATGCTTGCATAAAAACGAGGGTCTCTATTTTCATAAGGACTAGCAGCCTCATCAGGATTATTCCAGTCAAAGCGAGAAGCCACCCCATTTTTAACAATCTCGTAATCATCTACCAACTCTTGTAAAGGACAGTTTCCACCCCAGCCATTCCATCCGTTAGGATAATTATATTGCTCTAATGAAGAAAGTCCTTCTCCTAGATTACTGGCAGTACCCATACGAGCAAATATAACCTCTGTATTTGTTGATGTATTATCCAAAAATATATTCTGATAATTTGCTGATAAGTCTTCTGTTACAGGAGAAGATGTTTTCAATAAGCCATAACCATTATTTAAAGCTTCTGTCAAAGCTTCATCAGCTGCTGTAGCAGCCTTCTCCCATCGTTTAGGATCTGGAGTGGTATAGCCCACTTCTGGCATCTTTACATTTACGTTCATCAAATCACTTGCCGCATACAACAATATACGAGATTTTAAAGCTTTTGCAGCAACACTTGTAGCACGTCCATAATCATCTCCAGAGTAGCTTGCAGGTAATTCTTTTGCAGCCTGATCCAGCTCTTCAACCATAAAATCAACGCAGTCCTTATAGGAAGCACGAACCTGCTGTTTTATCTTATCTACATCATCAATAGTATAACTTTCAGTTATCAAAGGGACACCACCCCAACGAGTAATCAAATCATTATACTCCAATGCACGAATAAAACGCACTTCACCTTTCAAGCGTTCTTTTAAATCAGCATCAGTAAAAGGTGCATCTTCTATTCGCTCAAAGAAAATATTACAATTGGCAATATTATTCCATTTGGTACTCCAGGAACGGTTATCCCATCCCCACCAAGCTCCGTTCATTCGACCTAAGTCACTGGAACTTACACGCGCAAAATTATGTACTTCACAGCCACGTAACCAAGTCAACTCTGTTTCATCCACTATAGAACTCTGCATAGACTCAGTCCATCCATGTCCCACCTGATTATAACGAGAATTTACAAAAGCCTGTATCAATGCAGGGTCCCCCCACAACTGATCTTCTCCAATTTCAGTTAATGGTGCTTTATCCAAAATATCAGAACATGAAGAAAGAACCGGGGCACTCAGCATCCCCATCAATATATATTTAATAAATCTTTTCATACCGCATTTATTTAGAATGTTACATTAATACCAAAGTTATAGACTTTAGACTGAGGAGTATTCCAAGCAGCCCATCCCTGACTATTTTCCTGTGTCTCCGGATCAATGTTACGAATACCCGTAATCGTAAACAAATTATATCCACTTAAAGAAAGACGAACTGCAGATATAGGAGTATTCTTTAACCAACTCTTTGGAAAGTCATAGGCCAACTCAATACTCTTCAAACGTAAATAAGACGCATTGTTCAACCAGAATGTGTTTCTATAGTTTCCACCTCCTGTTACAGTAGCATCTCGATTATACGTCCGAGGATATTCTGCATTTATATTATTCTCTGTCCAACGGTTTTCATAAAAGTCTTTTGTAAAGTTTCCAATTGTTCCTGCTTCCATAAATGTATATTGCCAAACCTGTGCAGCTCCCTGGAATAACATATTCAGACTCCAGTTTCGATAATTTGCTCCTAAGTTTATGCCATACATTATACGAGGTATAGCTGGTTTATCCTGGCGTACCTTATCTTTAGCATCTATTACACCATCTTCATAAACATCTTTGAACCTAACATCTCCCACTCGAGCTTCAGCCAAATGAGGATAAGAGTCCAGTTCTTCTTGCGTGCGGAAAATACCATCTGCTTCATACATTAGATACATATCTCCGTCAGTTCCAATAGACAACCCTGTTCGCTTCTGCCAATCCAAAGTTCCCTCTGGTTCATCTATGAAATCAATTGTACTATGATTATAGGTGAAATTACCACTAGCCATAATTGACCAGTCTTTATTCAGTTGTTTACTAAAACCTAATGTCAACTCTGTTCCTATGTTCGAACAAATTCCAATATTTTCGTCAGGCAAAGTCAAACCTGCGTATTCTGGAATAGCCGCATTACGAGTGGCCAAAATATTGTTTCGCTTTGTTTTGAAGAAATCAGCCTCAAAATTAAAATATTTCAAGAATCTTGTTTCAATACCTACATTGTAAGTATTGGCAACCTCCCATGTAATATTAGGATTAGCAGTTCTTAAAAGCCAAAGTCCACTTTCAATGCCACCACCTAAAATAGCCGGATTATCAAATGTGTAAGCTGTCAAATACTGAAAAGCATCCACTTTATCATTACCCATTTGTCCCCAAGATGCACGAACCTTTAAATAGTCCATCCATGAAACATTTTCTTTCCAGAATTTTTCTTCAGAAACTCTCCATCCTACAGAAACTCCAGGGAAGAAACCGAAACGCTTACCTGCAGGGAAGTTCTCAGAGCCATCATATCTCCAGTTGAACTGGAACAGATATTTACCAGCATAATCATAGTCCAAACGACCAAAATAGTTCATTCGTGCTGTTTCTGATGCTTTACCGTCATTTGTAGCACTATTTATATCTCCAGCAAAAATCTCGTCGATTGCTGTTGAAATAAAGTCCTGACGTCTTGCCTGCATGTAATCATAACGACTTTGATATTGTTCATACGCTACAAAAACATTCAAATTATGTACCTCATTAAACGTACGTTTATAATTCAAACGTGCATTCATCGTGACACCCAAAGTCTGATTCATATTCTGGTCAAGAATATTTGAGCCTTGTTCTTTCGCTATATATTCATCTCCACTTTGCTCATACATATAATACTTTTTCTCAAATTTCTTGTAAAATGCATCAGCCCGGTCTACATATAATCCCGCATCAATAGATAGTCCTTCAGTAATCCACGGTAAATCCCAGTGTAAAGTCAAATCTGCATTTAAATATGATTGTCTATCACGTTGATAACCTGTAGTACCATCCAATCCTGTAGCTGGAGAGAAGTTATCTTGCTTAGAAGAAACATTGCCATAATTTGTTCCAGGGAACCAAATATTTACCATTGGATTGTACTTAATCAAATAACGCCAAATGTCTTCTGAACCTGTAATCGGTGAATTTCGGTCTTCTTGACGAAAAGCTACATTCAAACCAATCTTTACATCTTTATGAGGAGTGAAGTCAATATTTGTACGGAAATTATACTGGCTATAATTACTTGCACTATTTTTATAATAATTATCCTGATACTTATAACCTAAAGAAGCATAGAAGCTAATGTATTTACCTCCTGCCGAAGCAGAAACATTATGCTGAGTTTGAACAGCCTGTTTCAATAATATATCAAAAGCATTTACATTAGGATAATTCACAGGATCACTTCCATCTTTAAACTTCTGAATATCCTCAGGAGAGTAAGTATCCGGAGTAATCTCATTAATCAATTCTGCATACTGCCATGAATCACACATTTCAGGTAATATAGTAGGAGAGCTAATACCTATGTTTCCATTATAATTCACTGTGAATTTTTCTGACTTAGCACGCTTCGTGGTAACCAATATAACACCATTGGCAGCACGAGAACCATAAATAGCAGCAGATGCATCCTTCAAAATCGTAATATTTTCAATATCATTAGGATCTATTCGTCCTAAACTTCCGGCACGATCAGCTACTCCATCCACCACAATCAATGGAGAGGAATCTCCCGTCGTACTTGCTCCACGAATCAACAAACCAGCATCATCATATCCAGGCTCACCGCTTCTATTATAAGAAATCAATCCAGGCAAACGGCCTGCTAAGGTATTTGTAATATTAGCAGTTGGCACTTTTGCCAAATCACTACCTTTCGTACTTGCCATTGCGCCTGTCACAGATACTTTTTTCTGGGTACCATAGCCAACGACTACTACTTCATCTAAGGTTTCCAGATCTTCTTTTAATGTTACAGCTAAAGCCTTTCCTGATGCTTGTAACTTTTGAGTCTGATACCCAATATAAGAAATATCCAACTCAGCACCATCTGCTACTTCCAGAACAAAGTTACCATCAAAATCAGTAATCGTGCCATTAGTCGTACCTTCTTCCATGATAGTAGCACCAATAATTGGTTCACCATTTACATCTTTTACTGTTCCACTAACTTTTCTCTTCTTTTTAGAAGTAGCCTGCTGTGTTCCCTTTTTAATAACAATATTTTTACCTTGAATTTCATACGACACATTCTGCCCCTTCAAAATCTGAGCAACCGCATCCTTCAGCTGACTGGCATTAATTGAAACCGTACGGTCTGTATCCACATCACCAGCTATATATACGAAAGAATAACCACTCTTAGTTTGAAGTTCCGTCATCGCCTTCTTCACCGATACATTGCTCATTTTCAATGATATACTCTGTGAGTATATGCTTAGATTAAGGCATAGCAAAGCCCCGGCCATTAACATGGCTTTTTTTCTGTAATTCATAAACCTAAGATTTTAAGATTAAAAACTGTTGATAAAAGGCGTTTTACAGGGAATGTTTTATTATTTTTGCTGCATCCCTTAGAAGAACGTCTTAAGACTAACAAACAAGAAAGAACTAAGGTATTGCCGGAGGAACTCCCCTTCTTCCGGTTTTTTTATGTTCTTCCACTAAAAAGCTAAATCAGGTATCCACTTTTTGCATAACATGAAGATTTTAGTGTGTTTAACAATCGGTTAATATAAGGTTATTTCCCGGTTTTTCTGCGTATAGCGCACTTTTCCGGTCTTTTCTAATGCTTCCAAAATATCTTTAATGCCTTGTTCACCACGGCCAAAGCATCCATAAAAGCAGAAGTCCCGAAGAGAATCTGTAGCAAAGGTTATATGTACATCATAACTGCGTTCCAGTATCTTTACAACCTCCGGCAACGGCAACTCATCAAAAAACAACTTACCGGAAGTCCATTCCAATACATTCTTTACTTCTTTTGCTTCTTTTGTCATACGGCCTTCCGCCTTATCCAGCGTAACTTGCTCATTCGGAAGCAAAATCATCTCTGCTTCTGCCCGCAGACGATTGCCTAATGCTACTTTTCCTTCCAGCAAAGACACTACTGCTTCTTCATCGTTCGGATAGTCACGGAAATTAAACTTGGTACCTAATACCCTGACCGACAAAGAAGGAGTCTGTACATGAAAAGGAAGTTTCTCATTACGCTCTACTTCGAAATATCCTTCTCCACTTAATTCCACCTCACGGTTGTCTACTCCAAAATCCTGCGGATAGACCAGACGGGAACCGGCATTCAGCACTACCAGTGTACCATCGGGCAAACGGAGGCGTGTCTGTGCACCGAGAGGAGCTTCTACCTCTACCTGAGTCAATATATTTTGCAGGTTGTTTTCTCCCTGGCGGTAAGAGAAGAAGGAAATAAGTCCTACTACCAACACAGCGGCTGCATATTTATAGATTGTTTTCCAACCTATGACTTTCTTGGATTGCTTCTGAGCTGTACTTGCTTCCACTCGTTTCCGGAAGATTTCAAAAGCGCGGTCAGCATCGTAACGCGTACGTTCTTCCTCCTGCACGGCAGAAAACCAAATTTCCTGCTGTTGCATGAAATAACGTCGGTTTTCTTCAGAACTGGCAATCCATGCGTTCAGTTCTTCGCATGCTTCCTTACTCAGACCTTTACTCAGAAAGCGGCAATCAGTTCGTCGATATGTGAATTTCTTTCTTCCATTTTCAGGGTTTCTATAGGTGAGACGAAATTTTCGCCTGAGCGGGTAGGCGAAAAATGTAATTTTTTTATTTGAAAGTCGAAAAAAATAAAATCAGGATAATCAGGTACTTCCCGAGTTCTGCATGAAGAGATGATAATGCACTCTTTATGTGATACTTGACTGTATTAACAGAAATATTCAGCTCTGTAGCAATTTCTTCGTATTTTTTCCCCTCGAAACGACTTTTGATAAAAACTTTCCGGCAGACTTCCGGCAAATTCCGGATGGCATGATGAATTTCTTCTTCCAGTTCATGTTCCAGCAAACTTCCCAGAGGATAATCGTCAGAGAGCAGATAACGCATTTCTCCTTCTTCAGGTATAGAAGAAAAAGCCACTTCCGTACGTTCTTTCTTGGAGGACAGGTAATCCATACAATGATTCCGCACGGCACGCACTAAGTAACTGCGTAAGGAAACTTGAATGTCGAGTGTCTCATGTACTTCCCACAGATGAAAAACGACATCTCCTACCAGCGTTTCGGCCAGAAAATCATCTCCCACATATTCACGCGCTATATGACACAACAAGGCATAATGATGACGGTAGAGGTATTTATAAGCCTCTTCATTTCCTCGTTTCAGTTGCTCTATGATAATTTGCTCCTCGATTTTCATCTGTGTGTTGTAGCGTAAATTCAATTCATTCAAACAGTTTTCGATAATAGGCGGCTTTATCTGATATTTGTTTCCATTGTTCTATCCCATTGATGGAAGAAGAATGTACCCGCTCATAAAACGCGATTTCCTCATGAAGCGGACGGAAATCATTTTGCATCAGCGAAAGATTCAGCGCTTTTTCAATTCGGGCAAAACCGTACATCAGAGAATCCTGTGCTACTTGCTGAATTTTTATCGTATAGGCAGAATCAGCTCGCAGGAAATCTCTTCGGGCGGTAAGCGTATCTCCCTTGTAATCTTCGAGTACGGCTTTCAGGTGCAGCAATTCGGACGACATGGAATCGCTCATACATCCATCCATTTCACGCAATAAGTCCAATACTTCCAACAGACGCCAGCTCTGCAACAAATAACGGTATTTCAACAAATAAATCTGCTTGTCAGGATGCAAAGCAATCGCACTGTCCAGTTTCTGACGGATGAGTGAATCATGGATGCATACTTGTGGATGCGACTTGTCAATCGGCCGATTCCAAAACGAAGAATCACTTTGCATCAAGCTGTCAGCTTCGAGTACGAGTGTATGCACAGCCTGCTGAATATCAGATGCGCTATCCGATTTTTCATGCATACATGCAGAAACGATTCCAGCCAGGCAACCAGCCATTAAAAAGAGTTTTGCATCCATAGTTCAAAGATTGGGTTTGCGCAAAGTTAATTTTTTTCATTTATACCAAACATAAAAATGCAAAAGAATCTAAACAAAAACAGAAATCTCCCTACGAAAAAAGTCATTCGCCAATAACAAATTCTCTGTTTCACACTGTGGGATACAAAAACCACAGTGTGGGATATATATTTCACAGTGTGGGATACAAATCCCGCACTGTGAAACAGAGAATATAACAAGACAAAATGGAGTATTCACAGAAGCATCTGAAAACTATATCTGGTGAGATTCAGATTATTTCTTCAGACTTCTTTTTACTACTGCAGGTATGCCGGCTGCCAGAGAATCATCGGGAATATCTTTGGTTACAACACTGCCTGCTGCAATGATACAACGATTGCCAATGGTCACTCCCGGACATACTACCACATTTCCGCCCAACCAGCAGTCCTCACCTATCGTAATGGGATAGGCGGTTTCCTTTTCTTCACGGCGCTCCACATAATCCATGGGATGCTGAGGAGTATAGAACTGACAATGGGGACCTATCAGAGTGTGTTTCCCGATACGGATATAGCCTCCATCGAGCATGATACAGTCATAGTTCATAAACACATTTTCCCCTAAAATGATACCTGTACCATGGTCACAATGGAAAGGCGGACAGATGGTAGTGCTTTGCGGAATACCGGGAATCAGTTCTTCTATCACCTGACGGTAGTCTTCATCACAAATGGTCATGGAGCGCAAACGGGCACAGACTTTCTTGGCGTGTACCAGACTGGCATGTATTTCAGGATCGGAAAAATAATAGAGCTCCTGACTGCGCATTTTTTCGTATTCTGTTTTCATAGGCTTTAACACTAAAATTACCAGATTCAAAGGTAGAGGGATTTTTGTTTATTTGCAATGAGATTTGACAGGCATTAAAAATACATTAAATTTGTAAGTGAAAAACATAGAAAGCACTCACTAGTACAAAATGCACACCCAGGAGACACCATACACCTCATTTGTGAGGTATCAGACAACGGCACACCTTCACTAACCAGATACAAGCGGATAATTATCAGAGTGGATTATTGAATCCTAGCCTAGGATATGTGTTATGTATCAAAAACATAACACATATAGCTAAAACATAAAATTAAAAAATCTTCTTTTTGAGAAGTCTTAAAGCGTTCAATCTCCAAAGAGAGGGACTTTTTTAACTGACCAGCCATAAAATCTAAAAAAGGCTGATTAGTTTCTTCTTCTTGCGATTGCCATAAGGCCGAAATGTATTCTTCTCTGTCTTCTTTAAATATTTTAGCTGGAAAGAGGTTGCAACAGAACTGAATGTAATTCATCAGCAGTCGGGCTGTTCTTCCGTTACCATCTACCCACGGATGAATAGTCACCAGATTAAGATGAGCATTGAAACTTAATTCGTATTGTTCCCGAAATGTTCTTACATCCTTCTGCTTTTCCTGCAATACAACGCAAAGTTCCTCAACTTTGGCAGGAACTTTCTGATAATTCATATAAGAACGGCCACCAATACCAGCTGTAACACCACACAAGCGGAACTCTCCCTTGGATGAATCAAAAGAACCACCCATCACATTATAGATACTGCCTGTCGTACGCATCAACATGGCATTCAATCTCTGTAAGAACACCGGCGTGACTGGTTCTTTTCGTTTGGCTTCCTCTTTAGCAAAGTCGTATGCCTTCTTTAAGTCTTCATTCATCAAATGATACACCAAAGGTTTCCCTTTAGCAGTCAAGCCTTCATCGAAAAGCATTTGTGCCTCCACTTCGGTGAGTGTTGAACCCTCAATCGCAGTAGAATGGGTAATAAGAGAATAGAGGTAGTACTTCTCATAGTCCACCGCTTCACTAATACCAAGTTGCTGAAATTGTTGGTACAACTGTTCAATCTCCTGCCAAACACCTTGTTCCATTATTTTTTATTTAATAGGCTTTATTCTTTTTTCAAAGGTAATGTTTTTGTATTGCTCAGCCAAAGGAAACAATGATTTACTGCCACAATTTTACATAGAATGACCTCTATTTTTCAGACGTGCGTAAATTCGGTGAAGAATGTCAAAGACACAATGAAATCACACCGCCGCAAATTTTCTTGCACAAGAACGAAAAACACAGGCTGGGCGGGTCATCCGGAAACGGAAAACTGAAAGAGCTGGAACATGCTAACAAGAAACTGCAAGACAAGGTTTCAAAACGGAGTTCTGTGCCACGCTGGGATTCTCTAAAAAAATGACTGAAAATCTTTTGGTCAAGAAAGAAGCCCTAAAGTGTAGCGGTAAAATCTATTCAGAGTAGCATAGGTGAAACTTTGATATCAAGGATGATATTTTAAGGGTGAGAAACGACCTTGACGATGAAAGCAGACTGGGCCTGACAAAAAACAGGAAACCGATTGCTGAGTGGTTCAGGGAGCAATGGCACAAGCTCAGATATGGCATAAGACAACCACAATAGGAAGAAAGGAAAAGCAGAGGATTCAAATTATAAATATAAACAATAAGTGATAAATAAAATAAACTTTGTATCTTTGTATTGTTACACCATTATTACATCTGTTTATGATTAGATTTCTTTTATTATGTCTTGTTATTATACTTCAAGCAGCTAATTTGCATTCTCAAGAGATTGAACATATATCAATTAATGATAGCTCTATAGTTGTTTGGACTAAACACTTACCTATAGACGAACACAGAATAACCAAAGTAGACCTTGATGAAATGTCCAGAAATCTACCATATTATAACTATTCTATTAGTTTAGCCTTATACTGTAAAAAGAATACAAATCCTATTTTCTTCTTTAAGGTATTATTTTCTAATAGCTATTATAATGTACTAAAAACAATAGACCGTTCTATTGAATTAAAAACTGTCTCCGGAAATAAAATAAAGCTACCATACTTACAAGCTAACGCAACAATAATAAAACCCAATTATAAAGAATTTAAGACTTATCAAAAAACTTTCTCTGGTTCAGCCAAAATTGGCACAGAACGATTTAATTATGAATTTAAAGTAAATGACCCTAACTCAGAAGAAACTACAGTTAGAAGAGTGCAACCTTATATGATGTCTGTTTTATACCCTTTATCGGAAGAGCAAATTAACATGATTAAAACAGGAATTAAAGAAATTAAAGTAATGAATAGCAAAGTAAGTAGTAACGGATTTAATTTAATATTTGGAGACGGATACTCAAATACTAAACAAGTTTTTAAAAATGATATAATTGGTGATTACATTCGTAGCGCTTACGAAATTATCGAGGAAGAATTGATAGGCTCTATAAAATATTTTGTGTAAATGGAAATACGGGATTCAGAAATGAGTCTCGTATTTTTTATTTTATAGATTTGCAAAATGAAGAAGATTATGAAAGAAAAGAATCAAGTAGTGCCAGATGAGGTGTTGAGCAAGGAGTTCCTTAGCCAGTTTAAAACAGAAGCCGATGTGAGCAAGTTTCTGAAGCAGTTGCATGCTCAAGTGCTGGAGAAGATGCTTGAAGGCGAAATGGATGCCCATTTGGGCTATGAAAAGAATTCTGTGGCAGGAAATAACACCGGTAACTCCCGTAATGGAAGTTATCCGAAGAAAATCCAGACCGAACATG